>Ga0098037_1000233_pt1 | contig 31563 bp, 49 predicted proteins | sample 5_EtaG_FD_75050 | JGI IMG/M metagenome (GOLD analysis project Ga0098037, IMG submission 75050) | Marine viral communities from the Subarctic Pacific Ocean - 5_ETSP_OMZ_AT15132 metaG | ecosystem: Environmental > Aquatic > Marine > Oceanic | place: Pacific Ocean | collected 2015-01-08 | reverse complement strand
TGATGCAATTTTTCGTGTTAACTGCGACCCTTACGTTCACGGTTATTCAGATAGTAAAAGCCTTAAAAAAATAATGTACAACAGCATAAAACCTACCCAGAGCCAAATTGAAGGGATTAGAATCACCAAGATAAGACAAAGATTCAAACAACTATTTAGACCATTAAGCAGATGAACAGCAGAGAACGTAGAGAACTTAGAGGTTATGTTGGTAGTGGAGTAGTATTTCTTTTTGTTATTCTATTGCTTGTATTTCTTTCTTATGTCGAAATACCAGAAACAAACAACGATACTTTTAAACTTATTACAGGTGCTTTGGTAGCTACTATAGGTGCAGCTATATATGTTTTCATAGGCAAAGACCCCAACGAAGTAATAGAACTACAGCGTAAAAACGACTCTTTAGAGAGCAAAGTAGAACAGCTTGTAATGGCAAAAGACAAATTAGAAGAAATGCTCATCAAAGTTCAAGATGATACGATTGACAGAATACTGTTAAACAGGTCTCTTAACTACGATGACTGCAAAAGCGGTAAGTGTAAGTGTAAAAACCAATGTAAAAATGAGTCTTAAATATTTTACTTTAGATGAGTTTGATTGTCAGACATTACCTAATAGTGGCATTAATATGGATAGTGATTTCTTGCAAAAGTTGGACAACGCACGTCACATTGCAGGGATTGCCTTTAAAATCAATAGTGGCTACCGAACAAAAGAACATCACGAAGCTATCTATAAAAAATTGGGAAAAGAACCAACTAAGTCTGCCCACCTTATCGGCAAAGCAGCAGATATTCATTGCGCAGATTCAAAGAGCAGATTCATTATTTTATCAGCATTACTTGATGCAGGGTTCACAAGAATTGGGATTAGCAGTACCTTCATACATTGTGATACTGCCGAAAAAGGAAAATCACAACAAGTCATTTGGACATACTAATACAGTCGGTAGTACGCTATGCCTAAAAAGAAATTTAAAGACACAGCAGTAGGTTCTTTCCTGCTCCAAAAAATACCTAAAGTAGTAGGCGCAATAGCACAAGATACCCCTGTAGGAAACGTAATAGAAGCGATTATAGGAGGTTCTGATATGTCTGAGGCAGACAAACAAGTAGCACTAGAAAAACTACGCTTAGAACGCTCTGAAATGGACGGCATCACCAAAAGGTGGGTTGCAGATAGTAGGAGTGATAGTTGGCTTAGTAAAAATGTAAGACCATTAACATTAGTATTTTTAACAGTAGCTTTTGTTATTGGGTGGTATTTACAATTAGAAGAACTTGACATAGTCAAGGAACTATTGTGGATTGTGTTTGCAGGATATTTTGGTGGTAGAAGTTTTGAAAAAGTATCAAGTATAAAAAACAATGGCTAAACAAATAGTAGGTAATTACTACAAGAAACCTAAGAAAAAGCGTAAGGGCATACACGCTAAGAGTAAACAAAGTAACCTAAAATCAAGTAAAAATTACCGTAAAGTTTATCGTGGACAAGGAAAATGATTAAATGTTATAAACAAAACATTTATTGTTAAAAAAAAAGCGTGTAAATTTGGTGGGTAAGTGGTAAAATTATTTAATTAATTAATATATTTAAAATGTCAGAAGATACTACTATTAGACAGCTTGCAGAAAAAATAGCTAAAGACTTTGCATTATCTATTAAAGAAAGAACAGATTATTTGCTAGAACTTGATGCAAATCAATATACAAATTTAGGGTCTGATTCTACTAAAACGGAAAAAGGTAAGGTAAAATCTGATAGTAGATATATATACAAACAGATAAAAGGTATAGATGAGTCTACAGGTAAATTATTGATTAACCATTTAGATGGTTAAACGTAAAAAGCCTACACGTAGTAAACTTGTTAAAAAACTTGATATAGTATTTAGTCAGTTTGTTAGAGTAAGCAATGCTGATAAAAATGGATATTGCTCCTGTGTAACGTGTGGTAAAAAAGGACATTGGAAGGACGGCAGTATCCAAGCAGGTCATTTTATGAGTAGAAAACATTATTCTACACGGTGGGATGTAAGAAATGTTAAGCCACAGTGTGTAGGGTGTAATATGTTTAAGGGGGGTGAGCAATATAAATACTCAATTTATTTAGGTTTTGAACTTGCAAATGAGTTATATTTACAAAGTAACAAAATTGTTAAGTTTAGTAATGACGAGATACAGTGTATGATTGATCGTTATAGTACAGAACTTAAAAAACTTGTTTAGTTTTATTGTTTTATTGTTTTTAAAAGGGTGGCTAATAACTGCCCTTTTTTTTGTTTAAAAAATAATTTGTATATTTACAATATGGAACATTTAAGCAAGGTAGAACTTTTTGGCAAGGTCAAAGAACTACAACACGAAAACAAGTTACTTAAAAACCAATTAAACATCCAAAACGGTATTAATTATGATAAAAAAAGAAACTAACATTTATAATAAGCTATTTAAATTGCAGCAAGAAATAGGTGCTGTAAGTAAGGATGCGAGTAATCCATTTTATAAATCTAAATATTTTGATATAAATTCTCTTATTAAACAACTAAATCCATTACTAGCTAAGCACAAACTTTTATTAATTCAGCCAATTATGGATAATATGGTTACAAGTAGAATATTTTGTTTAGATAACGGAGGAAGTGTAGATAGCAGTCTAACATTGCCAGACATTAACGACCCACAAAAGTTAGGGTCAGCCATTACCTATTATCGTAGATATACACTTGCGAGTTTATTAGGTTTACAGGCTGAAGATGACGATGGTAATTTAGCAAGTAGCAAATCTGTTATTACTGAAGACAAAAGGTGGTTAAATCAAAACACACCTGAGTTTAGTAAAGCCATTGAGTATTTAAAAGGCGGAGGTGATTTAGATAGTATAAAATCTAAATACAAGGTCAGTAAAAAAATGCAGGATGAACTCGCAAAAGTGTAAAATTAAAAGTATATATTACAAAACTAAAATTAATAACAAGGAGTATAAAATTAAAATTTATGGAAAAAAAGAATGTAGCAATTTTATCAGGAAGTATCAACCTTACAGCAATTGATAAAAGTAAGGTGGTAACTGCTAAAAATGGAAATCAATATTTAAACATAACTATGATGATACAAAATGAGTCACAGTATGGAAATAATATCTGGATAACCCAGACCCAAAGCAAAGAAGAACGTGAGGCTAAACAAAAAGCAAACACATTAGGTAACGGTGCGGTGCGTTGGTTGGGTGGGGATATCACATTAGCAGAGCGAAACGAGGTTACAAATACAGAACAAAACCCACAAAGACAGGAAGTCGACTTACCATTTTAAAACATAGGGGGCTTAACAGCCCCTTTTTTTATGACATTAAAACGTTTAAAACGTGGGGAAAAAATGCCTATAGATTTTTGGAATTACAAGGTAAATCCAATATTAGGTTACGAATATGAGGGGCAGCAAAGAAACAGCAAAAAGGAACAAAAAAAATATGGGCTAGACAATAACCAAATTAGATGATAGCACAAACCAAAACAATACAAAACAAAATACTTGATATTAAGTATGGAAGGGTTAAGGAGGGGTTAGGTATAGATATACCGGAGATCGATGAGTATGTACGATATAAGCAGGGAAATTTTAACCTTTTAATAGGACACGCCAACGTAGGCAAAACTACTGTTATATGTTATTTACTAACCGTGTATGCAATAAAGCACAATTTAAGGTTTTTAATTTGGTCAAGCGAAAACACACCACAAAGCATAGTTAGGAAAATTATAGAGTTTAAAATGGGTGTACCAATACACAATGCAGAAGAAAAACAAATAGCTGAAGCGGTAGCTTGGTGTGATAATCATTTTAAAATTATTGATGTTGAGGACTTGTACACTTATAAGGATTTACTTAAAGAAGCTAACGCAGTTAAGGATGCTTGGGATTATGATGGTTTACTTATAGACCCCTACAATAGTTTAGCAAAAGACCATCAGCTTTTAAGAGCAGTAGGGGGACACGAATATGACTACCAGGTAAGTAGCGAGTTTAGGTTATTTGCTAAAAAGAAAAACGTAACTGTTTATTTAAATGCACACGGAGTAACAGAGTCATTAAGGCGAACACATCAAAAAGGACACGAATACGAAAACCTACCAATGCCCTTAGGCTTAGCAGGTGTTGAAGGAGGAGGTAAATGGGGAAACCGAGCGGATGATGTACTTTGTATTCACAGATATACTAGCCATAGTACAGAATGGATGTATAGTAATCTACACGTTTTAAAAGTAAAAGAAAATGAAACAGGCGGTAGGTGTACACCTTACGAAAAGCCTATTTGCCTTAGAATGTCTTTAAATAATGTGGGCTTTGAGTTTATGGGTCAAAACATTTTACATAAAAAACAACTTAAACCAATTCAATTCTAATGGATGCAAACGAAATATTTTCCTACCCCATAGTTTCTTTATTTATAATGCTGATGATTATAGCTTTTATATTTATTGTTATTGCATTTATAGTAAATGGTGAAATAATTATTAGCCCTATTAAAGGTTTTATGGTTGGGGCATTAGTACACGATGAAACATATCAAGAAAACAATAAAAACGTTACAGAATACACCTTACAATGTTTGTTAGGTATAATTAGTGTAAACGTATTATGGGAGAGGCAGGATGGTTAGGTAAAGTAGCTGAACGACATATTGAGTGGATTAGGATTGTGCATTCTTTTGGTGAGTACGACTATGCAGATGATATAGTACAGGAAATGTATCTTGTTTTAAATAAATATGCAAGTGAAGAAAAAATTATTGAGAAAGATGTTGTTAGCAGGGGCTATTGCTATTTCACCCTTCGGTCTATTTTTTTACAGTATTGTAATGCTAAGAAAAAAATTAAAAAAGTTGAGCTTGACGATGAAGAAATTTATACGCAAATTGCGGACGATTCGCAAATGGATGACGAAATAGGCTATAACGAAATTACTACGAAAATAGACAATCACATAGAGGGTTGGAGGTGGTATGATAAAACCCTATTTATATTGTACAGGGATACAAATATGTCCATTAGAAAAATAGCAGAAGAAACCAATATAAGTTGGGTGAGTATATTTAACACACTAAAAAAGTGTAAGGAAGAATTAAAAGAAATATTTAAAGAGGACTACGAGGACTATATAAATCAAGATTATGACAGAATTTAAGGGGGATAAAAGAACCAAAGAGTTTAAGGAGTGGAAGAAGAACCACGAAAATGCAAGTAAAGGGTTAGGTGATACTGTAGAAAAGATTACTAAAGCCACAGGAATAAAGAAAGCTGTTAAATGGTTGGCAGGAGATGACTGTGGATGCGATGACCGTAAGGATAAACTAAACAAACTTTTTCCAAGACGTAAACCAGAGTGTTTAAACGAGGATGAGTTTTTGTATTTACAAGAGAAGTTTGTAAACCGCAAAAGCACAATACTATCAGACGAACAGCAAAGGATGTTAGAAATATACAACAGGGTTTTCAGCGATAACGTACAACCCACTAACTGCTCACCCTGTTTTGTGAATGGTGTTTATAAAAAGTTAGAACAACTTTACAATGAGTACTTGTGAAAAATTGGAACGAAAACGACCTATTTAAATATTTACAGAATTGTTGCTACCCTGATTTGGTTAAGGCAAGAAAGCAGATGTCTAAGTGGGATTGCTACAGTCCCATAAGTAAACACAGAATAGAACTTAAATGTAGGGGTGCGCACTACGACACTTTGCTTATAGAAAGAAAAAAGTACGATGCAATGATTAGTAAGGCAGACGAAAACTTAGACATACCTATTTACATAAATTCTACCCCAAAAGGCATATATAGATTTAATTTGTATATTGTTAATCCAAAGTGGGAAGTACAATATCATAATAAAACAACCCATTTTAGCAACAACAATAAAATAAAAAAAGAGGTAGCTTTGCTGCCTGTTATAGATGCTGAAATACTATGAACAAAAAAATACACAACTTAAAACACATTAACTACTTAGCTAACTTTGATATTATAGCAAATACTTTTTTAGAGTGGCAAGAAAAGAAACCAACTGACACGGTAGATAAGTTAATGGGAAGCCTAATAGATATTAACTATTACATTACAGACATATATACAAACGAACTCTATTACAACGAAAGTTTAACTGAATATAGAACTGCTAAACTTAGGGCTATAGAACGTGCGCATAAGGCTGAAAAGAAAATAGAAGAACTGGAAAAGGAAATAGCAAAACTAAGAAAAGAAAAACAATTAGGATTATGAGTGATAGCAAAAAGAAATACTTTGAAATGCAAACAGACGGTATAGTAGAAGATGTGAAATATATAATGGACAAACGTAGTGAGAAAGGACAAAAAGAATACGGAACAACACTAGAGGATAGTCCAGAAAGCATTAAGTCATTTCTTAATCATTTGCAGGAGGAGCTTATGGATGCGGTACTTTACATACAAAAAATTAAAAAAATAAAATAAATATTGTGTGTTTATAAAATGTTTATTAAATTGCAATATAAAACATTCACAATGAAACAATTTGAAACAATAGGTTATTTTTTAGAGTATGTTATTGATACTAAACTTATAGGCACAAAACGCATTGATAAACCAGACAGAGATGAGGTGGGTTATTATAGCCGAATAAATGCAACAGCCACTGAGGACATTATTCTTGACAATGGTAAAAAAATTAAATCTGGTCAGGATTACTACACACGCATTTACCCATTAAATGGTAGGAGGTCAAAATAATGTTTAGCTACGAAGATTTTTATTATTCAGAACTTACATTAGAACAACTGAAACAACACGTTAAAAGTGGTGGTTTGGGTGGTTATGGCGAAAGATGTCAAAAGGAAATTAATAAAAGATTACAACAACAAAACGAAACACTAAAACTATGATTACATTATTAAACGGAGAGCATTGGGGCAGGGATGAAATACTAACCCAAATGGTAGACGATGATTTCTATTATGGACACTTGGGTAAATATGCCCTAAGCAGCAGCAGTATTAAAACAATACTTAAAAGCCCAAAGACATACAGGAACGTAATTAAATATGGTAGCGACTCTGAAACACCTGCCCTAATAGCAGGTAAATTATTTCATTGTATGATCCTTGAACCTCAAAAGTTAGACAAGTTGCATTTTGTAGAAGCAAGTACACGCAATACAAATGTTTACAAACACGCCAAGGAAGAACACGGTGAGGTATATTTAGAAAAAGAAAAAAAAGCAGCCGAACGTCTAACTGACTCATTATTAAGAAACGAAGCTGCACTTAAACTACTAAACAAAGCAGACTTTGAGGTACCTGCCATTGAAATGATGGAGGGTTTGGCAATAAGGGGTAAGGCTGATATATTAAAAGGCGATCACCTTATAGACCTTAAAACGACAGCAGACCTAAATTCTTTTAAATGGTCGGCAGATAAATATGGATATGATCTACAGGCGTGGCTGTATATGCAATTGTTTAACTGCACAAAGTTTACCTTTTTAGTGGTAGACAAATCAAGCTGCGATATTGGTATATTTGAGGTAACAGACGAGTTTTTAGAACGTGGTAAGAATAAATTTATACAAGGTATTGAAAATTACAAATATTTTTTTGAGCAGGACAATGACTTAGACCAGTATGTAATGCGTGGAATACTATGAGGTTGTTTGAGGATGAGTGGGGCATAGATAATAGCCCAATTGATAGCACAGAAATAACTACCACAATACTGTATTTTAGTACAGATGAGTTAAAGGAATTTAAAAAACTTTGCAGGGCTGGTATTAAAAAGGAATTTGCAGAAGACTTTCAACAAAAAGGAAATTTAAGCGATTTTTTACTATTAATATTAAATAGGAATTATGGAGACAATAAGGCTTAAGCAAACATTAACGGACAAGCAAAGTGCAAAATTAAAAGGGACATTTTTAACTAAAAAACATTGGGACAAATTAATTAATTTTGATTGTGATGCATACGATGAAAACACAGGAAAACTACTATTTAGGTTTAGAAAAAATGCTATTCCCTTTGATGTGTTAAAATCTGGATATTTAGCCTTTAAGGATTCTATAACTTTAAATGGTGGACGAGGAATTGCAGCAGGTGGTTATCATAAGCAAATAAGAAAAGATGGCACAGAGGGTAAATTTGACGTATCTCCAAAGGTTGAAAGTGGAAACGTTGGTTTTATGGATGCTAGACCAGGAGGTGGTACCGTTGCGGTGTGTAGAAAAACAGCCTTTGCAAAAGAGCACTTTGACAGGTACAGGGATGGTATTCCGTTTGTACAATATGTAGACAAAAAATACAAGGAATTATGTCCAGAACATTACGCAAAACAAAGGGCTATTGCGGATGGTACAAATAAAAACTATATTATAGATAACACTGCATTTACAACAGTTACAGTAAATCGTAACTTTCAAACCGCAGTACATAAGGACGCAGGCGATTATCCTGAAGGCTTTGGAAACCTAATAATATATCGTGAAGGCGATTATAAAAATGGCTATTTTGTTTTGCCTGAATACGGTGTTGCATTAGATCTACATAATACAGATATCCTGTTTGTTGATGTGCATAGGTGGCACGGAAATACAGATTTTACAGATTGTAGTGATGATTGGTTAAGAATTACATTTGTTATGTATTACAGAGAATATATGTATAAATGTAAATCACCATCAGGAGAATTAGAAAGGATTAAAATGGATCAAACAGGATTTTTAAGACTATGATAGATTATAAGATTGCAATACCATCATATAAAAGACCAGAAACAATTAAGAAAAAAACCTTAGGTTTATTAAATGAATATGGAATAGACAAAAATAAGATTACAGTCTTTGTGGCTAATACTGATGAGGAGTATGAATATAAAAAATCATTAGGGACGGAATACAAAATAGTTGTAGGTGTACCAACAATAGGAAAACAAAGAAATTTTATTGAGCGTTACTATAACGAGGGAACTTACCTAATGATGTTTGATGATGATTTAGACGGTGTTTTTGTCAAAAACGAAAATCAATTGCAAAAAATATATCATCTTGAAAGCGACTTAATAATCAAGGGGTTTCAGGAGTGTATTGATAAAAAAAGCTTTATTTTTGGTGTTTATGCTGCAGCTAACCCCTATTTTATGTTAAACAGGATTTATAAAAAACTATGTTATATTCCAGGAGGTGTGTTTGGTTTAATTATTCAGCACGATGATTTCTTAAAACGTGAGACAAATCACGGTGAGGATTATGAATATAGCATAAGGCAGTATATTAAAAATAAAAAAGTTATTCGATTTGATTATATAACAATTAAATCAAAATTTTTTAAAGAAGAAGGAGGGTTACAAACCATTAGAACAAAAGAATATATATACAACTCTATTAAGTGGATTGAGGATAATTTTTCAGACTATTGTACAATGTATATAAGAAGATCTTCAGGAAACGCAGAACTACGTTTGAAGGACAAAACAGGGGACAAGAATCAAATAAAACTATTTTAATATGGATAAAATACTATCAAACCAATACAACCTTTTTTTTGATGGCGTTGTAAGCGACTATTTCGATGGGTATAAGCAATTGTATTTAGGTGATAAAGATTTTATATTTGCAGATGATTTAGTTAATATAACTGCTGAAATTAAAGTTGTTTCCGCTGATTCTAAATTTACAGGAAAAAAACTAACATTAAACCAAGCGAGAGAATACGCTTCAAATGTAGGGGTAATTGACAATTACGGAAGAACACAAACTTCGTTTTTATTTGAAAGTCATCCATACGTTAAAGACCCCTATGTTATAATTACGCCATTTGTTAAAAATGATAAAATACAAAAGGATGTAAAAAAATATTTAGATCTGAATAAATCAAAGATGTTATATATACATAAGCAGAATCAATTAAGTAGATGGTTGGCATCAGATCACACGGTAGGCGTTTCCCCACAAAAACCCTTACTTTGTGTATAGCAAACAAAAATAATTTATAATGTCTTGAATAATGAAATGAAAGAATATTATTTACTTGCACTATTAGATATACAAAATGGTGTTAGTTTAGATGAATTAAAACAAACATTAAAAATGTACGAGGACATAGAAGATTATGAGGCTTGTGCAGGAATATTAAAAGCAATAAAAGAATTAGAATATGACAATAGAAAAGATTAAAGAAATAGTAGAAACAGAAACAGGAATTGAACTCAACAACAAATCAAGAAGAACAGAGTTAGTATATACAAGAGCAATGTATTATAATTTGTGCAGAGAATATACTTTACATTCTTTAGATGTAATAGGTAAATCAGTAGACAAAAACCACGCAACTGTACTGCACGGTTTAAAACTTTACAGGGATTGGATAGAACAACACGAAGAAAGATACATCCAATCTTACGAAAGAATAGACAAACTTGTAAGCAGAGAGTTTAAAAGAGAGAACCAAAAATACAGAGGTAGGGATTTCTACAAAAGAAAATACGCAAAGGTACTTTTAGAACTAAGAGACGTACAAACAAAACATAGAAACCTTAAAAGACTAATAAATGTATAAGCCACTACCAAAAGAACTAACTATAAAGAAAAGCAAAATAGAAGGTCTTGGGGTATTTGCAACAGAAAAAATAGAAGCAGGAAACGAGTTAGGAATAACACACCACAGGGTAGACGCTATAAACCCTTATTTGGAAGAACTGATTAGAACACCCTTAGGAGGCTTTTTAAACCATAGTGATACACCTAATTGCTTTATACTTAAAAAGGGCAAGGTAGGTAGCTTATATACGATTAAACCAATAAAGGGTAACGAAGAACTTACTGTGTATTATACCTTGTACGATGTTTGATATTTGGAATTACGTAGGTTTGTTCTATTTAACTGCTATTTTGGTTTTACTCATAGCATTGTTTTTTAACAAAGAATAGTTTTTTTTATTGTATAATTATTAATAATGTTTTTTAATTCTATGGATGGAAGAAAAAATAACGGAGGACATAAGACCGCAGGTAGAAAATCTAAGGCAGAAGAAGTAAACCTTATAGAGAAACTTACACCCTTGGAAGATGCGGCATACCTTGCATTAAAAGAAGGTGTAGAAAAAGGGGACTTTAAATTTGTGCAGCTGTTCTATAACTATTACGCAGGTAAACCAAGAGAAACTAAGGACATTACAATTATTGAGGACTTACCATTGTTTATGGAGGATTAGGGATAACCACAACCCTAACCTGCATTTTGTATGCGAGTAAAAAAAACCATTGCATTTCATAAGCTTAAAAAGCTCCAAAGCAGGATACGAATAGTAAAGGGTGGAACAAGCGCATCTAAGACTATATCAATACTTTGTTTGTTAATAGACTATGCTATAAGAAACGAAGGCAAAGAGATTAGTGTAGTATCGGAAAGCATACCTCACCTGCGTAGAGGTGCTTTAAAGGACTTCTTAGGCATCTTAAAAGGTCTAAATAGGTATAACGATACCCAATACAATAAAAGCACCTTAAAATACATATTTACAAATGGTAGTTATATAGAGTTTTTCTCAACTGACCAACCATTAAAATTGAGAGGTGCAAGACGTACAGACCTATATATAAATGAATGTAATAACGTACCGTTTGATGCTTACACACAATTAGCAGTTAGAACATCAGGAACAATATGGTTAGACTATAACCCATCCAGTTTATTTTGGGTAGACAAGGAACTGATAGGAAAGCAAGATACGGACTACATTACGCTTACCTACAAAGATAACGATGCATTACCTGAAACCATAATAAAGGAAATAGAGAAAGCAAGAGATAAGGCAAAGACATCTACCTACTGGTCTAATTGGTGGAGGGTTTACGGTTTAGGGGAAACTGGTTCTTTAGAAGGGGTATGTATTCCTGACTGGAAAGAGATAGATGCGGTACCAAACGAAGCAAGGCTATTAGGATATGGTATGGACTTTGGATATACAGACCCCACGACAATTATAGGATTGTACAAATGGAATGAAGCCTACATAGCTGATGAAGTATTCTATAAGTCTAATACTGTTTTAAGGGATGTTAGCTTGTTTCTAAGGCACAATAATATAAAAGACAATATAATAGCTGACCAAGCAGAACCGAAGTCAATAGAAACGCTTAGAAGGGATGGTCATAATATCTACCCCTGTACAAAAGGAAGGGATAGTGTAAACTTTGGAATTAACCTAATAAACCAGAATGAAATATATGTAACAAGCAAAAGCAGGAATTTAAAACGAGAACTACAAGGGTATGTATGGGCAAAAGACAAAGATGGTAACACGCTACCAAAACCAACAGGTGAACATCCTGACTGCATAGATGCATTTAGGTATGTACTAACAGATACATTAGATAATGCACATAGGGGGCAATACTATGTATATTAAAAATAATTATTATATTAGCCTTATGAAACATATATTAACAAACCAAAATGACCTTGCAAAGTACCTAAACAATCCTGCATTTAGGGTTTTTAACGTGTACGGTGCAAAGCCTAAGTCTGCCGATTATATTGCCAATAAAGGGCAATGGGTAGTAGAGGGCGTTTACATCAGGTAAGGCAAAATAACAGGGCGAATAATAGTAACCCTGTTTTCTTTGTTTATTATTTGTTAATTAAAAAAAAGGTTATATATTTACAACATAAAACAAAAAAACAATGAAAGACTTTATTATTATTAAAAAAGAAATTTGTGCAAAAGAAAACAGGAAGCACATTAAAAAAGCAATAAGAGATATTACAATACTTGGGTTAGCGTCCTATGCATCTATATTTATATTTGTTAAGTTAGCGTTTTGGATATGGAACTAAATCAAGACTTTTTCAGACCGTGGTTGCATAGGCAATGGTGTTGGGATAATGGGTTCTTTGTTGTGCTTAAACCAATAGAAAGAGGTAGCTATAGAAGCAAAGTAACGATAAACTTAGACATACAAAAGAACATCCAACAGGGCAAAGAAGAATACACACAAAACTCAAAAAAGCTAGAACATAAGATAAGCGAATTGTACGAATATATGTTTAGAACATTTAAATAGGTTTTCATTTGGTTGATTAGTTGGATTAGGGGGCAGGGATGCCCTCTTTTCTTTTATACATATTTGTCGTATTTTTATTGTATTAATATACGATTATGAAAATAGATATATACATACCTGAAAAGCTATCTGATATAACTTTAGAACAGTATCAGAAATTTGAAAAGCTAAACATAGAAGAAAACCAAAACAGTAGTTTCTTACTACATAAGATGGTTGAGATATTTTGTAGACTTGATTTAAAGGACATTGCAAGAATTAAATACCAATACGTCAATAGCATAGTATCTGACCTAAACAACATCTTTAACACAAAGACAGAACTAGTACAAACCTTTAAACTAAAAGGTATTGAGTATGGTTTTATTCCAAAATTAGATGACATTACATTAGGCGAGTACATAGACCTTGATAACAATATCTCAGATTGGGAAACAATGCACAAGGCTATGGCGGTACTTTACAGACCAGTTACTTTACAAAAAGGTGATAGGTACCAAATAGAAGAATACACCGCAAAGGAGGACACCGAGAAGTTCAAGGATATGCCATTAGATGTAGTTATGGGTAGCCTTGTTTTTTTTTGGGATTTAAGCAGCGAGTTGTTACAAACTACCCTGAAATATTTAGCGAAGGAGATGGAGGGGAAGCTGACTACTCAGCAACGTCAAGCTTTGGAAGAAAGTGGGGTTGGTATCAATCAGTCTATGGACTGGCTAAAGGGGATGTTACCAAATTTGACAATATCACAAAACTAAATATGCACAAGTCATTTATGTATTTGGCTTTTGAAAAAGAAAAGATAGAATTAGAAAAGAGTTTAATTAAGAAACGATGAAAGGATTTTACCAAGTAACAGACAAACTAAAGACGCTCTTAAATGCAGAGCCATTTGTAAATACAGTTACCTATGGAAGCATTGACGATGTAGATTTAGACAAGCAAAGCATATTCCCTTTGTCGCACATTATAGTAAACAATGCAGTAGTAGGTACTAAGACCACAACTTTTAGTATTTCAATTCTTGCAATGGACATAGTAGATATATCTAATGATGAGGTTACAGATACCTTTGTAGGAAACGATAACGAACAGGACGTATTAAACACACAACTTGCATTACTTACAAGGGTAATAAACGAACTACAAAGAGGGGATAGCTACACAGACAAATACCAAGTACAGGAAGATGTTACTTGTGAACCTTTTATAGATAGGTTTGAAAATAAGTTAGCAGGTTGGACTGCAACGTTCAGCGTTATGGCAGTTAATGATATGACAGTTTGCTAATGACCTTTGCACAAACAAAACAAGCCTTAGAGGCATTTGCTAAAAGTATTATAAAACAATCAAAAGGTAACCTTAGAAGGCATCGTAATAATAAGTTTATTACTGGTTCATCAAGTGGTGACTTAGAGGGTAGCTTAGGGTATGAATTAGACGTAACCGCAAACGACTTTAAGGTGCAGTTTTATATGGCAGACTATGGTGCATTCCAAGACTTAGGTGTAAAGGGAAGTAAATCAACGTACTCTAAAAGCAAGAACAGTCCTTTTAAGTATTCAGGCAGATTTAAAAGCATACCTCCACAATCCTTAGATAAGTGGATGGTTAAAAAGTCTATTAAGGGAACAAGGGATGAGCAGGGTAGGTTTATTGGCAGAAAGAGTTTAAGATATTTGTTGGCTAAAAGTATATACGAAAAGGGGTTAAGGGCAAGTTTCTTTTTTACTAAACCGTTTGAAACAAATGTGCTAAAACTACCAGACGAACTAATAGAAAAGTTTGCATTAGATATTGAAGATTTCATAGCATTAAAAAAATGATTAAATCAAGAAGTCCATTCTTTATAGAACACCAAGAACCTGCCGCACCTGCGGTATTACCAAGGTTTACTTGTGAAGATACGTTAATTACAGGATTGTCTATTGCAGCAAATGGTACTATTACAAACCCAACGGTAAGTGTAGGCACACTACATAGTTTAGAGCCAAGTAGCTTTGGAACTGTCAGCGTGGATACTGTAAGAAACGTACAAGTGCTAATAACATATAATGCTACAACACATAGACCCCCCTCAGATACAAGCAATGAAATCTATTGTGTGGTACAGGCAACTCAACCTGCAACAGTAGCTGCTGCACATCAAAAGAATTATAGAGTAACAAACAACAGTACAACAGAAACCGCATTAATAAGCTACATTGCTTTTGATGGCGGTCAGCAAATTACGCATTACTTGGCAGCAAGTAGTACGGTGGATATATGTGTGGCACCAGTAGATTCTACGACCTTTGGTTTTCCTACGGTAGTAGGGTCAGATGTTACGTATTTTGATTTAGTGCAAGGTTGCACAACAGATACATTAAGTTAATATGAGAATAAATACAAGAAGTCCGTTTTTTATACAATTTAACAGCAACTAATTATGCCAGTATTAGATAGAGCAGAGTTAGAGTTATATATCTACGATGGTACATCAGGAAGCTATGCTACTTCTGACCTAAGATATGAACTCTCAAAGACAAGAATATCAAGCCAAGACAATGTGGTATTTGAAATTAGCGAACTTGTAAGAGATTACATAGACCTTACTTTTAATGACGATTATCTAAGTAGAACAAAGTGGGTAACTGCTGTTACAAGGTTATACGATGCAGATGGGGAGGAATTTGCAACTGGTAGTCCTGTTACAAGCCATTACTTAGCTATGGATGGTTATGGTTATTTTGAAGATGGTATAAACCCTCAACTATCTGACAATCTACTAACGAGTAACACAACCATTTACTTGCCTGAAAACACCGCAGGTAGATTGCCAATACTTGCAGAGGGAGTTGGTAAGGTTACAATAGATAGTGTAGACACACAAATAACAGACAACGGAAACTCAAATCAGAAAATACAATACATTACAATCCCTGCCGATAGTAACACGGTACAGGTTTACGATACAGACGATACAACCTTACTTAAAACGGTAACGGTAAACAACGTATGCGAACCCAAGTTTACACCCTACAAGGTTACGTTTGCTAATAAGTACGGTGCGTATCAGGATATGTATTTCTTTAAAAAGTCTGTTGAAAGTATGAATGTAAAAGATGAACTGTATAAGGCAAACATTATAGATTTAGCTAACGTAACATACGCAACCTATAAAGGTCAGCAAGAAAGATATAGTGTAAGTGCTACTAAAAAGGTTAGTTTAAATTCAGGATTCGTAAACGAGGACTTTAACTTTGCGATAGAAGAACTACTTCTAAGTGAAAACGTTTGGATTAGATGGGAGGGTAGAACGTTACCAGTAATTGTAAGAACAAAAAACCACACCTATAAGACATCACTAAATGACAAACTAATAAACCACACATTAGATTTTGAATTTGCATTTAGCAAAATAAACAACATCAAATAATGCTAAACCTACAACTTTACATAGAGGGTACAGAGGTTGAATTGTTTAAGGATGAAAGCGTCAGCTTAACCCAAACACTACAAAACGTAAAAGACATTAGTAAGATATTTACAGACTTTACTAAAACCTTTAACGTACCTGCAAGTAAAGAAAACAATAAGCTATTTAAACACTTTTACAATTTTGATGTTACAGGATATGTATCAGGCACTAAAAAATCTGCTGAACTATATTTAAACCATCAGTTTTTTAAAAAGGGTAAAATAAGGTTAGAAGGGGTAAGTCTTAAACAGGCAAAGGCACATACTTATAGATTAACATTTATAGGCGATACCGTAAACCTTAAAGACTTATTAGGAGAAAGTAAGCTATCTGCATTAGACAATATCTATGGTATGGAGTTTACTTACAACTCTGACAACGTGATAACCTATATGCAGGATGGTTTAGACGTAACTGTAAATGGTGTTTCATATACTGATGCATTAATAGTGCCATTGATTACACACACACAAAGGTTGTATTACGATTCAACACTTCCTGTTGCCCAAAGCGGAAACGTAGCCTATGATGCAGGAACTATACAGGGTGTAAAGTATGAACAATTAAAACCTGCTATTAGAATATATGCTTTAATAAAAGCAATAGAGGATAAATACGGATTAAAGTTTAGTGGTGATTTCTTCAACAAAGACAATCCTACGTTTTACAATTTGTATTTGTGGTTACATAGGAAAGAGGGAGGCGTATTAGATGACGATAAAATTAGAGCAAAGACTACGCTATGTTGTGTGTCTGGTTCAAGCGATAACAGATTTACTTGGGCAGGTAGGTTTACATCAGAAAGCTTTTTCTTTAGACAACCAAAAAACCCTAATAATGTTAGGCTAAGATATGATATTAAGGTTATTACCCAAGCACAAAACTACAACGTAATAATAAACAAAGACGGAGAAGAATACGAAAGACTTGACGGTGTAAACGGTGAACAAAGATTAGGTAGTGGCAGCAAAGATGCTGAGTATCCATCAGGCACATATAGAATATATTTTGAAAGCGAATCGGCAGCAGAATTTCAGTTAGAAATTACACTAAACGAATGGGTTAAAATATTAGCAGGGTCTGACAACAAAACAATAGAGTTACAGGGGAGGGCAAAAGTAGAAACTGTTTCAGATTTTAATGCAGCCTTGCAGTTGCCTGATATGAAAATACTAAGCTTTATTACAGGGTTGTTTAAAATGTTTAATCTAACTGCATTTCAAGACAGAAATGGTATTATACAAGTAAAGCCATTAGATGAGTTTTATGAACAAAGCAAAAATAGCTTTGACATAACAAAGTTTTTAGATACAAACGCTTCTACAGTAGATGCACTAATGCCATATAGGCGTATTGTATTTGGGTATGAGGGTACGGAAAGTTTCTTGAGCGAAAGCCACAAGGAGCTATTCAACGTTGAGTGGGGTACTGAAAACTACGAAGATGTCTACAATACAGAGGGGGATAAATTTGAGTTAAGATTGCCTTTTGAACATCATAAGTTTGAAAGACTAAGAGATAATGATGGCAGCGTAACAGATGCACAATGGGGTTGGTCAGTAGATATAAAACAAGAAACGTATCTAGGAAAACCATTAATATTTTATGCAAAGAAAATAACAAGTGGTACACAAATAGGTGTAGTAAAGACATCGTCTAATAGGGTTGGTATAACAGATTACTACATACCATCCAATAGTGTAGATATTACAGACAGTCAAAACATAAACTTTAAGGCTGAGTTTAATGAATATGCAGGTACAGTATTTAAAAGCACACTATTTGAAACTTACTACAGTAATTACATAGGGGATACATTTGACCAAAAGCGTAGGCTAAGTAAATTTAAAGCATACCTACCACTTAGGATATTACTAAACCTTTCATTAGCAGATAGACTAATAATATTCGATAAGATTTATAAAATAAACGAAATAACCACAAACCTTGCAACTGGTTTAAGCGACTTAGAACTCATAAACGAGGTGAGCGACTTTGTAATAGAAAACCAAGACAAGTATTTTGCTGACACAGTAGACAAAAGATTTTTAACCGTAGATAGCACAAACGTAACAGTAGATTGGGAGGGTACAGTATGATAGAAAATATATTAAACTTATTAGAAATAGCTAAACAAAACAAAACATCAGGACAATATACTGCCATAGCATTAGGCAAAAACAAATATCCTGAAAGTGTAAGAGAGGCATACAACATATTTAAGACAGAGTTATGGCATACAAAAAAGTAGGTGTTGAATTTGAACTAAAGTATAAGGAGGCTGCAAAGAACGCATCTGAATTAGGAAAAATTGTTAATCAACAAGACAAGGAAATAAACAACTTACAGGGCAGTATTGATGACTTAAAGAAAAGCACAGACAAGTCATCTAAAGGTTTTAAAAGTTTTGGTGTTGCAATAAAAAACATAGGCAAAACAACAGGAATAGTTTATTTAGTTGTTAAGGCTTTTGATGTGCTAAAGGAAACGTTTGGGCAAAACCAACAAATAGTAGATATATTTAATACAGGGATGGAGGCTTTAAGTTTAGCCTTTAATGACCTGTTTAGTTTTCTTAATGCTAATATAGGAACTGTTGTAGGATATTTTAAAAGTATTTTTAATGACCCAGTCCAGTCCTTATATGATTTTGGAAATGCTATTTATAATAACATTACAGAAAGGTTTAATAGTCTATTAGACACCTTGGGATTTTTGGCAAGTGCAGTTAAAAAAGTTATTGAGGGGGATTTTACAGGTGCATTAGATGCGGTAAAAAACGCAGGTAAGGAAGCGGTAGATGTTATGACTGGAGTACCAGACACTTTTGATAAGATTGTAGAGGTTGCGCCTTCTGTAATAAAGGGAATTACTGAGTATGGCAAAAGCACGTTAAAAGCTGCACAAGAAACTGTAGAACTAAACAGAGCGGCAGAAATAGGTATAGCACAAAACAGAATAATCTTAGAACAGAAAGATAGAGAAGCGGAAAAGCTAAGGCAGATTAGGGATGACGAAACAAAAACTATTGCAGAAAGAGTAGAGGCAAACAGTAAACTTGCAGATGTTTTAGAAGAACAGGAAAGGTTAATGTTAGCTAATGCGGATGCAGTTATAGAAGCAGCACAAGCACAATTTGACAAAAACAATAACGACGAAAACCAAATAGCACTACTTGACGCAAAAGCAGAGAAAGAGGGAATACTTGCACAAATAGAAGGCTTTAGAAGTGAGCAACTAATAAATAAAATATCTCTTGAAAGGGAGAGGGCGGATTTAGAAAAGGAAAAAGATGAAAAAGCCATTGAAAATGCTCAAAAATTAATTGAATTAGAAGAACAAAAAAGGCAAGGCATTTATGATTCTATGGATGCTGTGGCGGCAGCAGCAGGTTCAGAAAGCAAAATAGCTAAAGCCATTTTTCTATTAAAACAAGGATTAATTTTAAAGGAACAGATATTAAGTGCAAAAGCTACTATTGGAAGAATTACTGCGGCGGCGGCAGAGTCAGGTGTGGATGGGGCAAAAGGGTTTATGAAGGCAGCGTCTTCAGCACCACCACCTGCAAACGTGCCATTAATAGCATTATTTGCCACACAAGCAGCAGGAATTGCAATGACTATAGCTTCAGCAGTAAACGCTGCAAAATCAAAAATAGGTAGCGCAGGAGGCGGAGGTGGTGGAGGTTCAGCCGCACCATCAAGACCTACCCCCCCATCTTTTAATGTAGTAGGTGCTGCACCTGAAAGTCAGTTAGCACAAACCATAGGCGAAAAAGAACAACAGCCAGTAAAAGCGTTTGTAGTAAGTAATGATGTAACGACTGCACAAAGTTTAGACAGAAACATTATTGAGAGTGCGTCAATATAAAACAAAAACCAATAAATAATATTGTTATAATATGAATATCGTAGAACTTGTAATAGATGAAAACGATGACGTTTCAGGAATTGAGGCTATAAGCGTTGTAGAAAGTCCAGCAATAGAAGAAGATTTTATTGCGTTAAAAAAACAAGAGTTTAAACTTGCCGAGGTAGATAAGGAAAAGCGTATTTTAATGGGTGCTGCTTTAGTGCCTAACAAGCCTATCTATCGTAAAAGCGGAGAAGAAGAATATTATATCTACTTTTCAAAAGATACCGTAAGAAAAGCAAGTGAACTGTTTTTTATAAGAGGCAACCAAAACAATTCAACCTTAGAACACAATATGCCGCTTACAGGTCTAACTGCGGTAGAGAGTTGGATAGTAGAGGGCGAAAAAGACAAAACAAGGCATTACGATTTAGATGTGCCTATAGGTACTTGGATGGTTTCTATGAAAGTGCTAAACGATGAGGTTTGGAACGACTACGTTAAAACAGGTAAGGTAAAAGGGTTTTCTATAGAAGGCTACTTTGCGGACAAGTTAGAGAAACCACAAGACAAGTCCATAAAAGACGAACTTGCCAAGATTGACGATGAAGAAGCTCAACACATATTAGACCAACTTACTAATCTGTTTGATAATGAGCAGGAATTTGAAAGCTATGCTGATTATCCTGATGGTGTAAAAAACAACGCAAAGCGAGGCATAGAACTAAACGAAAAGATAAACAATAAATGTGCTACACAGGTTGGTAAAGTAAGAGCACAACAATTAGCTAAAGGCGAAGCCATAACAGTAGAAACCATTAAAAGAATGTTTAGTTACCTGTCAAGAGCAGAGGAGTACTACGATGAAGGCGATACTAAGGCTTGTGGTACTATTTCTTATTTGTTATGGGGTGGAAAAGCAGGATTAAGATGGGCAGGTTCTAAACTAAAAGAACTCGACCTGTTAGAGGCATCATTAAAAAAACCTTGTTATGATGGATACGAAATGATAGGTTTTAAAATGAAGAATGGTAAAAGAGTACCTAACTGCGTACCGATTAAATAATGGGAAGAAATAGAATTAAACCACCAGTACCACAAGATGACAGACGAGGATGCTTGTGTTGGGATACTAACACCTATTCAAGAGAGTGTTGCGATGGAGAATATCAATCGCAGGGAATAGGCAGTATAACAGGCGATGGTTTGCCTTTATTTGAATGTAGCCTTATAACCTTGTCAGGTTTTGCAGTTACACAAGAAGGAACGGTAACAGAACCAACTACGGATATTGGCACAATAACATCAACTAGCCCCTCATCCTATAGTATTGTAAATACAAATACTGAAAGAACACTTACTGTATTAATAGAAGCACCAAGCGACTATAGAAACGTTGGACAAACAATAGAATGTACCACAACTGCAACACAGGTATTAACACCTACTCTTTCCTGTAGTGATATTACATTATCAGGCTTTGCAGTAGCAGAAGATGGCACAATTACATTACCAACAACGGACATAGGTACAATATCTTCTACAAGTCCTGCATCATTTAGTAGGGTAAACGTAGATACCACACAAACATTAACGGTAGACATAACAGTACCAAGTGGATATTACAACGTAGGAGATACTTTAGTGTGTTCGACTACTGCGGTACAGAGTGCAAGTCAAACATTGGCGTGTGGAGATATAACAATTAGCGGTTTTGCAGTAGATGAAAACGGAACGATTACACAACCTACAATAGATATAGGTACATTTACAAGCAGTCCTGCTTCATTTGCTACAGTTACAGTTTCTACGGTACAAACACTTACTTTAGACATTACTGTACCAGCAGGATATTACAACACAGGCGATGTATTAGTATGTACTACAACCGCTACACAACCTGCTTACAATGTATTTGATTGTACAGATGTTACTATAAGTGGTTTCCTTGTATATGCAAGTGGTAATTATAATTCAGCAGCAATATCAGTAGATGCTGGAACTATAGATAGTATGACACCTGCAAGTTTTGGAACTGTTACAACAGAAACCACAAGAACTCTATCGGTAGATATTACAGTACCTGCTGGATATTCTAATTCAGGTCAGACTGTTACTTGTACTACAACCTACGGGCAATTGCCAATATTCTATTTTGACCAACAAACACCTGCCGCAGGAAACTATGTAGCATTAGAGCCAATAATAAATTCAGGAACCAGTACATATGGATTTAGTGTATATGCTAATGACCCTGTAACAGGTAATTCAAATGCATTTGCTTTGATGAGTCAGTTGGGCAATCCAATAGCAGGGCAAAATACAGGTTCAAATACTACATTTTATATAGGCGATACAAGGATATCTTTTTACAATTCATCAGATGTTTTATTAGCACAATACTCATCTTGTTGTGGGTTGTTTGCTACGCTTATTTATACTACACCTGATAATTTAAGCAGTGTACCACCAACACCCTATAGTGGTAATGCTTCTAATTGGACAAGTTATAAAATGGTATTTACAAATATAACAAGCACAAGTGGAACTGCGGTATTAAATCCAGCGCAAGAGATGATTATTGATAACGGAAACGATCAAGGTTACTATTGGACAGTAGAAGATTTAACCTAAAAATATAACAACCTAAATAAAAAGTTATTGTATATATATAAATAATATTTATGAAAGCAACAGATATGTTAAACAAAGTAAAAGAACTTGTTGGGGTGGAAGCATCCGAAGAAGTAAAATTGGCTCAAGCTACTTTGGAAAACGGTGCTGTTATAGAAAGTGAGGATTTCGCAGTTGGTAGTGAAGTTTTTATTGTAACAGACGATGAAAAGGTAGCACTACCTGTTGGCGAATATTCTTTAGAGGATGGTGAACAACTAAAGGTTGAAGAAGAAGGCATTATTGCTGCAATCGGAAAACCTGAGGAACCAACTGAAGAACCAACTGAAGAAGAAGCGTCAGAGGAACTCGAAGAAGAAGAAATGGCTTACGCAACTAAAGAAGAACTTGCAGAAGTCAAATCTATGATTGAGGAAATTAAGGCAATGATTGAAAAGAAAGATGAAATGTCAGAAGTAGAAAAAGATGACAAAGAAGAACTTTCTAAAGAGGTTGAAGAAAAAGTAGAACTTGAAAAAGTAACACACAACCCTGAAGCAGAACCACAAAGAGAAATGAAACTCTACGGACAGAAAAGAGAAATGACAACTGCCGATAGAGTTATGCAAAGAATTTCAAATATTAAAAATAAATAATTTTAAAAAATGGCAACAACTACAACAAACCCTTTAACGACTGCCGCCTATAATGGTGAGTTTGCAGGAGAATATATTTCTGCAGCTTTGCTATCAGCAAACACTATTGAAAATGGTGGTATTACCGTCAAGCCTAATGTAAAGTATCAGCACGTTATTAAAACCGTAAGCACAGATGACATCGTAAAAGATGCAAGTTGTGATTTTTCTGCTACTTCAACTATTACACTTGATGAGAGAACACTTACCCCTGAATTCCAACAAGTAAATTTACAATTATGTAAGTCAGATTTCCAAGATGATTGGGAGGCTTTGTCTATGGGATTTTCTGCCCATCAAACCCTACCTACTAAATTTTCTGACTTTTTAATTTCTCACGTAGCTGCTAAAGTAGCACAGAGAACAGAAAATAGTATTTGGACTGGTACAACTGCCACTACAGGACAGTTTGACGGTATTTCTACTAAGATTGCTCTTGATGCTCTCCTACCTGCCGCACAAGAGGTGACTGGTACGACTGTGGATGCCTCTAACGTAATCGCACAAATTGGAAGCATAGTGGATGCAATACCTTCTTCACTTTATAATAGCGAAGATTTATTTATCTATGTATCACAGAACATCGCAAGAGCCTATGTAAGAGCATTAGGCGGATTTGCTTCACAAATTGGCGCAGCAGGTACAGACAGCAAAGGAACACAATGGTATGCAGGTGGAGGACTTAGCTTTGATGGTGTTAAACTATTTGTAGCTAATGGTCTTGCAGATAATACTGCTATTGCTGCTGAAAAATCCAACCTTTACTTTGGGACAGGTCTACTTTCTGACCACAACGAAGTTAAGGTTTTAGATATGGCTGACCTTGATGGTTCGCAGAACGTAAGAGTAGTAATGAGATTTACCGCTGGTGTGGAATATGGTATCGCAGGTGATATTGTAACCTACGGAATTACCAACTCTGCAAACTAAGAATTGATTAACTAACAATAAGGGGTAGGTGGTTTTATATCTGCCTACCCTTTTTTAATACATAAGATATGAGTTGTACATTATCAGAGGGCAGAAAGGAACCGTGCAAGTCGGTAGTTGGCGGCATTAGAAAAGTCTATTTTACAGACTTTGGTGGTTACGGAACGGTAACACAGGTTAATGACGAGATTACAGATATGTCAGGTGCTTTTACTGCCTTTGAATACGAATTAAAGGGGAATAGTAGCTTTGAGCAAACTATTACTTCTTCAAGAGAGAATGGTACTACATTCTTTGAACAAACTTTAAACCTTACTCTTAAAAAACTAAGTAAAGAGAGCAATAAGGAATTAAAGCTTTTAGCCTATGGCAGACCACACGTTGCAGTTGAAGATTACAACGGTAATGTTTTTGTTATGGGATTAGAACACGGAGCAGAGGTAAGCGGTGGTACTATCGTTACTGGTGCTGCTATGGGGGATTTGTCTGGTTATACTTTGACTCTATCTGCCCAAGAGGTTTTACCTGCTAACTTTGTAGATTCACCTACTGCTGCTGACCCATATGCAGGTATGGGAAGCGCAACTGTTACAGTAACAGAGGGAACTAACTCTTAATAGTTAGGAATGATTAGGATAAAGGGTGGCATTAGCTGCCCTTTTTTTTTGCCTTATAAATAACAAAATTTAAGTTTTTTTATTGTATATATATGATAGTTTTACAAGAAAGTGCATCTGCACAAAACCTAGATTTTATACCAAGAAGTTTTACAAGCGGTAACACCTACAACGTGACCATAGTAAACGAACAAACCAATACAGAGGTTTACAATCAAGACGTAGATACTATAACAGAGAATTTGTACTACAATAGACTAAATGCTATCTTTGGTGTAAAGCAAGATAATTTTTATATGGTTACTGTTAAATCAGGAGGCGATGTAATATTTAAAGACAAGGTATTTTGCACTAATCAGGCTATTACGGACTTTACAGTAAACGATAGCCAATACACGGAGCAGAACACAACAAATGAATTTATATTCTTATAATGGAAAACGTACACATAGTTAGTTTATCGTCTTACAACCGCCCACAAATAAAAGAGGACAAAAAAAGGGAATGGGTAGAGTATGGCGATAATAACGATTTTTACACTTATTTAATAGACCTTTTTATAGAGTCTACTACAAACAACGCTATTATTAATGGTGTTAGTCAGATGATATACGGTAAAGGGTTGGATGCATTAGACAGTAGCACTAAAACAGACGAGTATGCTGCACTTAGGTCTATATTTCACGATTCGTGTCTTAGAAAAATAACCTTTGACCTTAAACTATTAGGAGAGGCAAGTTTTCAGGTATTGTACAAAGACAAACAAGTAGCAAGAGCCGAACACTTTCCAAGACAAACATTAAGAGCGGAAAAGTGCAATGACGATGGGGAGATAGAAGCATATTATTATTTTCACGACTGGGCTAAAATAAAGCCAAACGATAAGCCTAAGAGAATTGCAGCCTTTGGATTTGGAAATGGTACAGAACCAGAAATTAAAATAATTAAAAGATATTTATCAGGTTACGATTATTACTGCCCACCTGACTATATGGGTGGTATAGCGTATGCAGAACTTGAAAGCGAAGTGTCAGACTTTCTAATTAATGACGTACAGAACGGATTTAGTGGAACTAAGGTTGTGAACTTTAACAACGGAATACCAGATAGAGAGCAACAGTTACAAGTTAAGTCAGACGTAATGCGTAAACTGACTGGCGCAAGAGGCGAAAAAGTAATTATAGCTTTTAACAACAATGCAGAGAGCAAAACCACTATAGACGATGTACCGCTTACTGATGCACCACAACACTATGAATACCTATCTACAGAAAGTGTAAACAAGTTAATGGTAGCACATAGGATTACATCACCGCTTTTGTTAGGTATAAGAGATGGCAACAATGGGCTTGGCAATAATGCAGACGAAATTAAAACTGCTTCTTTGTTATTTAACAACACAACAATTAAGCCTTACCAAGATTTAATCACAGAAGCAATAGATGACATATTAGCGGTAAATGGTATTAGCCTTAAATTGTATTTTAAGACCCTACAGCCGCTTGAATTTATAGAAACGGACAATGCCATCACCAACGAAGCAAGGGAGGAAGAAACAGGCGTTAAATTAGCCACACAAGTAGTAAACGATAATACTGCAATCATAGACGATAGGTTAGCTTACTCTACACAAGAAAAAGCAGAGGAAATGGCTAAAAATATAGGTTGTGATGGTTTCCATACCCACGACTTAGATGGTAAGACTTGGTATATGCCTTGCGAAGAGCATAAACTGTCTAAACAAGAGTTTGATTTTGACGATGACGAAATGTTTAATTTACTTCAGGAGTTTGGGGAAGATGAAAACCTTGATGATTGGGAATTAGTGGATGAGCGTGAGGTAGACTATAACCAAGAAGAAGCATTAGATAAAATGATAGGTTTAGCAAGTACAGGTAGTGCGTTACCAAACACAAAATCCAAACAAGATAAAAAAATTGATGGGGTACAGTTTAAGGTACGATACAGATACAGTCCAAATACAACTTCTGCTAATAGTAGGAAGTTTTGTAAATTAATGACAAGCCAAAACAAGTTGTACAGAAAAGAGGATATTATAAATATGGGTAAAAGACCTGTAAACAAGGGATGGGGTTTAGGCGGAGCATCTACCTATTCTATCTGGAAGTACAAGGGCGGAGGCAATTGTCATCATAAATGGTTAAGACAAACTTATCGTGGAAAAACAGAAGGCAACCTTGCAGACCAAGAGCCTAATATATCCACAAACAAAGCAAGAAAGGAAGGCTTTAATCCTGTAAATGAAAAAGAAGTTTCAATGAAACCAAAGGATATGCCTAATCAAGGATTTGTAAACAAATAAGAAATGGCAGAAGGATTATTTATAACACGAAAAGATTTAGTCAAGTTTACTTCTGTAAATGGCAACGTTGATAGTGATAAGTTTTTGCAATATATAAAGATTGCGCAGGACATACACATTAAAAACTACTTAGGTACAGACCTTTTTAACAAGATACAAGACGATATAGAAGCAAGTACACTTACAGGGGATTACCTAACGCTTGTAACAGACTATGTAAAGCCTATGTTAGTACATTGGGCGATGGTTGAGTATTTACCTTTTGCTGCTTATTCTATTGCAAACAAAGGGGTGTTTAAACATAGTAGCGAAAATGCTTCAAACGTAGAAAAAGACGAGATAGATTTTTTAATAGAAAAAGAAAGAAACATAGCGCAGTATTATACTGACAGATTTGTTGATTATATGTCATTCAATGCAAGTGGTACTTTTCCAGAATACTACACAAATAGCAACGATGACGTATATCCTGATAAGAACGCAAATTTTGAAGGATGGGTTTTGTAAGAAACGATTATAAACCAAAAGAAAAAAACGTAGAGAGGCTTAAAAGCTATTTACAAAAGACATATATAACAAAAACCAAAAAAAAGTATTGATAATATATGGCTAACACAATAAATTGGGGTAAGATATATTGCTTTACAGAGTTCGGTAACGAAGACTTTACAGTAGCCGAATCAATACCGCATTTTTCTTCTCCAGAGTGCTTTTTAAGTGCTTTAGAAGGTGGTCAAACAGAAACATTAGCATTAACGGTAGATGACACCCAATTATACAGGGTAGATTCAACAGATTTAACTGCTGATTTAACTTTAGTAACAATATTTAATTAAAATATAAAATGGCACGACAAACAATTAACGTAGGTTCATCCCCTAATGACGGTACAGGAGCGACACTAAGAGATGCGATGGTATCTATAAATAGTATGACTGCTGACATTTACGGACAAAGTGGAACAGGAGACAGTTTAAGAGGTTCTTCTCCATTAACCGCAGCAGCGGATGTAGATGTAGATTTTGACACCGCACAAGTATTTACAATGACTTCATCTATAACAGTAGATTTAAACTTTACAAACGCATCTATAGGCGATGTAAAAGATATTATCGTAACAGATTCAGGGGGAACGTCAGCTTTGACATTTGATACTCTTACAAACCCAAACACAATTACAACTATAGCGGGTGAGTATAGCAATACCGCAGGTGCAGTAAACTTTATTCAAGTTGCTTGTACTGCCGCTAACACATTTTTCCTATCAATCTCACAAAGTATATAATTATGAAAGCAGCAGTAGAAAACGGTAGAATAGTAACCATATACAAAAGCTTACCAAACTCACTTAAAACACCAAAGAAACACATTCTTGGAGGTGCTAACAACCTATCTGACGAAGAACTACAAGAGATAGGTATTTACGATGTCGTAAAACCAAGCTACGATAAGCAAACCCAAACTAAAGGAGGTCTATACTTTGACGAAAAAAAGAAGATAGTAACCTATGATGTTACTGACATAGACTTTAATCAAGAGGTTGATGTTATCGGAGAAGATGGAGAGCCAACAGGCGAAAAAGAAAAAAGGTATAAGATAGCCGACATCAAAGCGAGTAAGATTGCAGAGATAAAATCTAAAGCAGGTAAAATGTTAGAGCCTACAGATTGGCAAATTATAAGAAAAGCAGAGAGGGACATTGCTATTAGTTCGGATGTTGCAACAGAGAGAGCAGGAATACTTACAGAAGCCGATAGGTTAGAAGCAGAGGTAAATGCTAAGAAGTCCTACAAGACTGCATTGCAATACAACGTACAATTTTTCCCTCCATCTGAAAAAGAATAAATATGGCTTTAGGCAAAAGACTAATTAATACAGGTGCGGCTGCTGCTGCAGGTTGTACTACTGATTCAGTACAAGCATTTGGTGCAGATTCTGCTTACAGTAGCAATATAGCTTTATATCAGCTTGATGGTAATGATGATGATACTACAACTAACTATAATGGTACAAGCGATACTGGTGTAACTTACTCAGCTACAGGCGCAAAGTTTGGTCAAGCTGCTAATTTTAACGGGAGTAGTAGCGAAATAATAGTAAGTAGTTTTGCATCCTTAAGCCAAGTTGGTATATCTATGTGGGTTAATATGCCCGATATATCACAACAAGCAGGTTTAATTGCAAGATATGGTAGCTATAGGGAATTTGCAATTTATATGTATGGGGGAGATTTAATAGCAAGTATTTATTACAATGGCAGCAACGGTAATGCAACGCAAATTACCACAAGTACATATATGTCTAATAATACTTGGCATCATATTGCATATACTGCAGATGGTGTAAATAAGCCAACACTATACATTGACGGAGTAGAAGTAGGCTCAGCACAATCTAATAACAATACTTATTACACGTCTTCAGAGCCTTTGGATATTGGACACTTTGCAAATGTTTCTTCTTATAATTATGAAGGAAAAATAGAGCAAGTAAGAATATTTGACAAAGCACTTAGTGCGGAAAAAGTTCAGGTACTTTACAACGAAACAACAGACACCGCATCTAATACCAATCCATTTAGCGAAGGTGCAGGAGTAGCTTTATATTCTTTGGATTTTGATTCTTCTGAAGCAAGTGGTTATTATGATGGAGAAAGTACTGACGTTGACTTCGGAGTAGGCGGAGCTATAGGAGCTTATGGTGCTAGGTTTAATGGGAGTAGTAGTAAGATTGAAATTAACAGTCCTATTGTAAATATTTCAAACGATTATACTGTTTCTATGTGGGTAAACGCTTCAGATGTTACTACATTTACGACAATATATGAAAACATTAATACCGATGGTTATTTAGCAAATCAAGCATTAATAACTATTTTGAACGGAACTATTAGGCTGTATGTCGCACCGACTAGCGGCTCATCTACTATTTATAGCTATAATTTTAGTGGTGCTTCTTTATCTGTTAATACTTGGTATCATTTAGTTTTTGTGGTAAAAACAAACAGCAATCACATAGCGTATATAGACGGAACACCTTACTCATCAACTTATTTGTCTTCAACAACTTCTACTCCGTCAGGATTCACTACAATAGGATATGGGAATACAAATTATTTTGATGGCTCAATAGACCAAGTAAGAATATTTTCTAAGGCGTTAGATTCAACAGAAGTTGGACTTTTAGCCGCAGAAACCGCTTGTGTACATACTGCAACTGCTAATACAGCAGACTTTCCATCGACTGCAACCGCAGTCGCACACTACCCTCTTGACAATAGTGCAGAAGATAATAAAGGAACAAACGATGGTACTGAATCAAACATTGAGTACAGGTTTGGACGCTTCGGTCAAGCGGCGGTGTTTAATGGTAGTAGTAGTTATATAAACCTTAATCACAATACTACTTATTCAGACCTTACTATGTCAGCTTGGGTCAATGTAACTTCCACATCAAGCAGACAAGCTATTTTTGGTAAATGGTATGACGGTAGTAGTAGGAGTATTTTATTTATGATAGAGAGCGGAGGTGTATTAAAACTCTTTACATCTTCAACAGGAGGAAATACTATTATAACCACAGGAGGGACACTTACTGCGAATACTTGGCATTTTGTTTGTTTTACTTTTCAAAATGGAGGTGATGTTACAATCACACTTGACAACTCTACAACAACAACTACACAAAATACTTCAATCAATAATAATAATCAGAATTGGTTGATTGGTATGGAGGATTCTAGAGGAGGTGATAAGTGGAATGGCTCAATAGACCAAGTGAGAATATTTTCAACTGCCCTTTCATCAAGTCAAGTAAGCCAACTTTACAACGAAAAACCTGAAGTAGATACATCTAATTTCAAGACTGTATTGTATGAGGGGAATGGTGGAAGTCAATATATTTCTAATGTTGGGTTTGAACCAGATTTAGTTTGGATTAAAGAAAGAACTGGTTCTGCTTGGCATATATTGACAGATAGTGTA
>Ga0098037_1000230_pt1 | contig 31824 bp, 32 predicted proteins | sample 5_EtaG_FD_75050 | JGI IMG/M metagenome (GOLD analysis project Ga0098037, IMG submission 75050) | Marine viral communities from the Subarctic Pacific Ocean - 5_ETSP_OMZ_AT15132 metaG | ecosystem: Environmental > Aquatic > Marine > Oceanic | place: Pacific Ocean | collected 2015-01-08 | reverse complement strand
GAATACGTCTGTTACCTTATCCATTCTTCAGTGCTTTAACTTCTGCACTCAGTTCTTGTACTGCTTTTAGTAGTGGAATGACAAGGTTAGAATACTTAACCGCCAACTTCCCGTTAACACCTTCGTCTACCAAATCAAAATCTACACCAGCTTCTGTCATTGCTGTCTGCACGTCTTGTGCGATCAGTCCAACATAGTTGGTGTCATTGTCTTCTGGTCGTTCATCGGCTGGAACAGTCACAGTTTCATAAACTGCTTCTTTGGCTTCAACCGCTGGTGATACTAACCTGCGTTCACTCGCTGGAGTGATTACTTTAGTTTCAGTCCAAGCTGCTTTTGAATGTTGAATAACATTAACAACAGTTCGTTCTGGTCTAGCTGGCTGAACTATAAATGTTTCTGTGCGTTCTGGTTCAGCTTCTTGAATGACTCTTGTCTCGGTTCGTTCAGGTTCAGCAGGTGTTACAATGCGAGTCTCTGTTCTTTCAGCTTCCGCTGGAGTTACCACACGAACTTCTGTTCGTTCTTCTTGTGCAGGTGTAATTAGTCTTTGTTCTATTCTTTCTGGTTCTGCTGCTTGAACAACATACTCTTCCATTACTGGAACACGGTGAATCTCTGGAGTACGAACTTCGGCAACAGCTTCTTCAATAACAACTGTCTCCATTACTGGATTACCGTCTTCGCCAACTACACCTTCACCGTTTTCATCAAGAACTTGTTGTTCTTCTGTTACAGCTTCTTTAGTTGGAGTCACACATACGGTGCAGAGTGTTCCGTCTTCGTGATACAAGTCGCAGTCTTCGTAAATTGGTGTGCGTTCAGTACGAGTTACTGATTCAGTAATTTCTTTGCGAACCCACTTGCCGTCTTCTTCAACGATCTCTGTGCGAGTAACATCTTCAGTGACATCTTCTTCAGTATATTTCTGACGCTGCCCGACAATCTCTTCTACCGCTGGAATTATAACGTCTTCATAAACCGCTTCAGTTGCAGGATGAACGATTGTTTTTGTTACCTCCTCAACAGCAGGAATTGTGATTGTCTCTGTTACTTCCTCAACAGCGGGTATTGTAATTGTTTCAGTAACTTCTTCGACTGCCGGTATGACTGTTGTTTCAACAACCTCCTCAACCGCTGGTATTACTTGTTCTTCAGTAATCTCTTCAATCGCTGGATGTTCTATAGTCTCAGTAACTTCTTCTTGTGCTTCTTCCCATACTTCGGGTTGTGCTTCAACAGCAGGTGTTACGAGTTGTCTCCGTTCTGTATCTCTATAGCGACTTAATGAAATTTCTTCGGGCCAATCGGCTGGATTCAACTTCTTGTAGTTAATAGTTGTTAACTTCTCAATAAAATCTAAACCGATATTATTATCAACAACGTCACGTTTTACACGACGATCTGATAAAGAAGAAAACGAACTAACCGCACAATGCAAAGATGCTGTTGATGCGTTACCTAACGTAAATGAGTCTGGCCCATTACCAACAGCTTTGTAGCCAATAACAATTTCGTTATCTGCATTGCTTACGTGTTTACCTGCACTTTCTTGTCCAATATAAATACTGTTGAGTGCTTGAGTCATAGCACCATCAGGTGTAGGTGCAGCAGCAGGATTTGTTTCGTAATAACGACCTGCTTCTTTACCAATCGCAATATTACCGTCAGCAGAACCGTGGTTTAATCCGTATAATGCACCTTCACCGATAGCTACGTTGTTTGATTCACTATCTGTAACAGAATAAAGTGCGTATGCACCTACCGCAACGTTACCTGTGCCAGAACAATCTGCGGCACCCATTGCTTGAGAACCAATGGCTGTGTTTTTAGCGCCAGTTGTCCCTTGTAAAGCACTATGACCTACAGCGGTGCAATCGTCGGCAGTAACAAGTGTGCTACACGCTGCATAACCTAATCCAGTGTTACGGTTACCACCTGTAATTGCGTCACCAGCTTGAAAACCAACAATAGTATTAATGACATTTGCGTTCTGAAGTTTTAACGCTTCATAACCAATAGCAATACAAGAACCAGCACCAGAAGCTTCTGAACCAAGTGCATCGGTTCCTATCGCTATATTGTAATGTTCACCGCCATCTGCTGCATCAAACGCTTGATGTCCTATTACAATATTATCTGTGTTGTCAGTTGCAGCAGCACCTGCATCTCTACCGATAAATACTGATGAGTGACCGCTGGTTAATGCGTAGCCAGCAGATTTACCAACCATTACATTATCGTCTCCAGTAGCAGCACCACTACCAACTGCTGTGTAACCTAAATACACACAACTATTTGGTGTTACAGCGTTAAGTCCGGCTTGATAACCGATAGCTACATTTCTCGGATTTGCTACTGTTAATGCTTTTGAAGCTTGGTATCCAATCGCTACATTTCCATCACCTGATCCAGCGTTTAAGCTTTGTAAAGCTTCGGTGCCTATTGCGATGTTACCTTCTTCACCGCCATTAGCAGATTCAAAAGCGTCTGTTCCTATAATAACGTTGTCGTTATTATTAGTCATCACCTGACCCGCATCCGCTCCAACGACTATGTTTCTAGACCCAGTGCTTAAATCGTGTGCTGCTTTTTTACCGATAATAGTATTACTATCTCCGGTTCCCATCGCAAACGTCAGTGTTGCGTTTGTAGCAGTATTTGCAGCAGCTTGGTTAAGTGTAAAACTTGTTACTCCAGTTTCGTCATTAACTGCCGTCACATATGTTCCAGATTCTGTATGGACACTTGTTACAGTCTGACCAACTTTAATATCAGTATTAGAATCACAAGTTACCGTTGTGCTTCCATTGGTCGTGTCACAAGTGTTGTTGTCGAATGATACACCTTCAGCAGCTTCTGAACCGATCATTGTGTTTGCAAATCCGTGTGCAACAAATCTACCAGCTTGAAATCCAACAAATGTATTATCGGTTTCCATCGAAGACGTTCCAGCTTCGTTACCAATCGCAACGCTTTTAGGATTAGCTACGTTCGTGTGCTTTAACGCTTCAAATCCAACAGCTACACAACCATCACCTTGTGATTGATCCAAACCTCCTAATGCAAATTCACCTATTGCTATGTTCTGGTTCTCTCCACCATTAGCGCGGTTCAAAGCAGCATAACCAATAGCAACATTAGAAGTATTATTTGTAAAATTTTGTCCTGCGTATCCACCCAAGCACACGTTAAACTGACCACTAGTTAAATCGTAACCAGCACGTTTACCGATCGCTACGGTAAAGCTGCCAGTTGTTACACCAAGACCACCTGCTTGATCGCCAACAAAAACTGAGTGACCAGCAGTTGTTAAATTAAGTGCTGCTGAGTGTCCAATAGCCACGTTACTACCAGTGCCGTCTTGATCTTGTAACGCTTTGTAGCCAATAGCTACACAACCATCTGCACCTGAGTTTTCAGTCTGTAATGCGTATGCACCAATCGCAACATTACTATTTACACCTGCTTGTGCGGTGATAAGTGCGTTTCGTCCTATAGCTACGTTATCTTGTGAAGTAGTGAGATTACCTCCTGCATTACCTCCCACAAGTGTGTTAGAATGTCCACTTGTCAGGTCGTAGCCAGCTTGATGACCTATGGCAATATTGTGATCGCCAGTTGCAACTCCTGCACCCGCAGCATTATAACCAAACGCACAGAGATACTTTCCTGTTGTTAAGTTTGATCCTGCCTGATAACCCACAGCAGTGTTTTGCGCTCCGTTAACGTTCTGATCTTCTAATGCAGAAAGTCCGATAGCTACGTTACCTGATCCTGCGTCTTCTAGTCTTAAAGAGTGAAATCCAATTGAAACGTTAGACGCACCTGAAGTTATTGCACTACCTGAATTGTAGCCAATTGCAATATTGTTAGTTGCTGTTGTTGCGGCATCTAATGAATAGTTTCCAATAGCAACATTATGATTACCTGTCGGTGCAGTAGACCCGTCACCTTGAAATGCGTTTCTACCGATTGCTATAGTGTCAGTTGCACTCGTTGCATAATAACCCGCATTACGTCCAATAAATGTGCTGTCACTTGCTGTGCAGCTTTTACCAGCTTGATGTCCAATTGCTGTGTTACTAGCACCGTCAGTGCTATCGGACAAAGTGCTATATCCAAGTGCAACATTCGCATTTGCAGTTGTTGCTGCGTCTAAAGAGTATGACCCAATCGCTACGTTGTAGTTACCAGTAGTGTTTCCACTAGCACCAAGCAAAGCGTTGCGTCCAATAGCGATACAATCGTCTGTAGTTGTGCCGTAATAAGCTGCATTCATTCCAACAGCTACGTTTGAATTACCTGTTAACGCGAAAGCTGCGTTTGATCCAACTGCTGTGTTCTGCGCCCCAGTTGTGCAACTAGCTAATGCGTTGTCACCCACGGCAGTGTGGTCGTCGCTGTCTGTGACCGATCCTGCTGCATTTCTACCAACGGCAGTTAAGTTTGCTGCTGTAGTTGCAGCATCTGCTGCTGATGTTCCTATTGCTGTTGCTTCATCTCCAGTAAAAGAAACTAATGCATTACGACCAACAGCAACATTTGAACTACCACAATCGGCAGCTAACGCAGACGTTCCGACAGCAGTGTTGTAATGTCCGTCAATAACAGCACCTAAAGCCGCACTACCTACAGCAACGTTTTGTGCCCCAGTGGTGCAAGCGTCTAATGCACCACTACCGACAGCAGTCGTATCACCACCAGTAAAAACCATACCAGCTTTGTAACCTACCATTGTGTTGTTTGACTCACAATCTACTGATAATGCAGCGTGTCCCACGGCAGTGTTGTTAGCACCGTCAATACAACCATCTAAAGTTAATGAACCCACTGAAGTGTTTGCGCTACCTGTTGTGCAAGAAGCTAACGAGTTATGACCTAAAGCAGTGTTGTTACCCCCATCAATTAAAGCACCTAAAGCGTGATCACCTATGGCAGTTAAGTTAGTCGCAGTAGTTGCAGCGTCAGCCGCATAAGCACCTACGGCAGTTGCGTCTGATCCTGTGTATACATTTAATGCTGACTTACCCACAGCGGTATTATCATTTGCACAAGCTGCACTTAATGACCCTTGACCTACGGTGGTATTTCTAGCACCTGATAAAATCGCATCACCAGCACCACTTCCTACAGCAGTATTTTCTACAGCAGTAGTTGCGTGATTTAATGCACCCAATGCGTTACTACCGACAGCAGTGTTATGTGCTGCACCAGCGTGACTCGCATCTAGTGCGTCTGTTCCAACTGCTGTGTTAGTTGGTTCACCACCAGCACCGTGTCCGATGTCTAGTGAACCAAGTGTTAATGATCCGCTTGGAATACTTACTACACCCGCAGAACTAATTTGCAATTTAGTAGAATAACTACTACCCGGTGTTTGAAACACCATATTGCCAGCATCGTTTGCAATGTAATTAAATGTGCCTCCAGATTCTTTTATACCCAAATAAGTATTCGTTCCCCCAGATTCTAATAACAACGCTGTTCCCGCCGATGATTTAGTGATTGTTGTTAAACCTGCCGATGAAATCGTCATTGCAGTGTCTAAAATTTCATCATTCTGCGACACCATAAACCGCAAGCTAGTGTCAGAGTTGGCATCGGTTGAATGTTCACGAATTGCATCAATAGATGCGCCAACTTTATTTGTGTCAGCAGCAGGAACTTTGAACAACAAGCGAGTGCCGTCTCCAGCATCCATATTTGTGCCAACAGGATGATCGTTAACACCAAGAGTTAAAACAGTACTAGCACCAGTTCCCCCACCAGCAGTTTTTCTTAAAAGCGTAGTGTCACCAGCAGCAGAAATTTCTAAGTGAGTAGTTTCAGTACCTCCTGCATTACCTATAAATTTAAATGTGCCGTTGGAAGCGTTGTTTCTACTAGAAAACTCAGCATTACCATTGTTGCTGCGAATTTCTAAAATTTTATTTGTGCCAGCAGAATCAGATAGAATCAATTGCGGATCGTTAGCGGAAACTGTTATAGCACCACCTACTGAAAAATCTCCCGCACCAAAATCTACGCTAGTACCGTCAAGTGTAAGTGCTGTTGTCTCTGCACCAGCAACGTAAGTTTTAAATACTAATTTAGAATCTTCAGTACCGTCAGTTACATCAGTTACGACAGCTTCAATATTTGCATAGTTAATTAAACTGTCAGCACTGTTCTCGCCACGAAATTGAATCAAGCCAAGCTTATCGTTATCAGCAGGTGATGGAGAGTTACGATACAAAACTAAGTCTGGCGCGTTTGCTGTTCCACCGTCTGCGTTAGTGATAACAAGCATATCGCTTGTATCCATAGATGAAATCTTAACATTACCAGATACATCCAAAGGTACTGTAGGCGAAACGCCGATACCTAATCGTGCTGGATCTCCAGCAGAACCACCTTCTGTAATATAGATACCATCAGCACCACCGTCAGATGGTTGCCATTGCATCATCTCGCCAGCACCATCAGATTTGATAATGGGTTCGTTCTCGATAGAGACACCTGTTGTACGAATTGAACCCTGCTGAATAATTCTTGCCATAACTTAACCTTGTATTTTAATAAGAAGTCGCACCCTGACTCACTGAGTCGTTTGTTTGTACACTAAACACAACTGCGTTTGAAGTTTTTCCACTATCAGCACATGCTGTAACAGTTGTATAAGAAACATCACTAAAGTCTGCTTGAGACATTGGAGAAAGTTTAAGATGGTAAACTGTTGCAGTAGCTGTATCTCCAACACGGACATACATATTTTCACTGCCAACGTTTTGAACCAACGCTGAACCATACCTATAACGGCCATCTAACAAAGTAACTGATGAGCCAGTTGCGGGTACGGTAAGTACAGAAGGTGTATTAACTATACCGTTTTCTGTAAGACCTAAAGGTAATTTAACTGTAGACATAAATATAATAGATAAAAATTTTTAAAAAGTGGAGTAGAGAGCTACCACAACTCTCTACTCCACGACAACAACACACAATTATGACGTACGACGACGCTTAAAGTATATAGGCAAACAGTAACGTGCATCACCAGCGATACCGCCGATAATAGCCTGTGAGATAAACTTCAAGTAGTCACCATAAGTATTAAGTTCACTACCAGCAGCATCAGACAATGGTGCTGATCCGCTACCAGTTGGTATCAAGAATTGGTCAGTAAGGTGAACCTCACCATTCCATTTCATATCATAGAACTTCTTAGCACTCATGTTTTTAGACGCAAACTCTTTTGGCGGTGGGCCAACTTGTAGAGTCTTAAACGCATCAGCACCTACCAAGAACGCAATCTCGTAAGAGGCGTTACCTTTATCATTCGTGGAACCATCATTAGCATCAGTACCGCTACCGAGGCCTATAGCTGTGTATGATGGGTTTGGGATGATTTTACCAGTTGTACTATCAATCTTTTGCGGTACAACAAAGTCACCGTTATGATCGAAACGTAATGGATACGGATCAAACTTAGCAGTCACCTTACCAAACAAGTCACCAGCAAAACCATCTTGCAGAAGGTTCATGTTAGCTGGAGCGAGTTGAGTAGTACCTGCGGCTGATAGTGAAGTGCTATCAGTACGTAAGTTGCTATCCCACAACAACGAAGCCCAAGCTTCTGTAGAACAGATAAGAACGTATTTGCCCTTAACCATTTCAGAAGTTTTTGGTACATTGTAAACGCGATCAAATGTAGGCGCTTGAATATCTTCTTGCAGTACAAGCATAGCTTTGAAAATTTCTTTCAAAGTTAAAGCACCTGCAGGAACGTCACCATCCCCAGCACCACCGACAGTACAATCTTTACGATGATTTTGACCAGTACCATGACTGATAGACATAGCTTTACCAGTAATGTCAGTACCAGTAATGTCATCAGAACCGTTTTCAATCAAACGCATCTGAGCTTGGCTCAGTGATTGCTTATTCATAGTAGATGTATGAGCAATTTGTGAGCTAAGACCTTGACCAGCAACATAAGAATCTGGTGCTTGGTAGTACATTAGCGTACGGATGAAAACGTTATTAGCGCACTGAATCTGACGTACAATGTCAGCTTGAGCGTAGCTTAAATGATCTCTCCAGAAAGCTTCAAAGTTATTTAGGAAGCGGAAACGGTTAGACTCAAATCGGTGCATACCGAGAGAAGCGTCTTCCGTGCGCTCACCAACTGTGAACTGATCTTTCTTCGGATACGCTGTAAGAACTTCTGGCATAAAGGTCGTACGAAGTATCGGAGACGGCGTTGGAGTTGTACCCGTTAGGGTATTTCCCATATTAGGTTGCCATTTAATAGAACCAAAAAGTGTATCATACACATTCCACTTCGGATAAAGGGCAACCTCGTTTTTAGCTAGGTAAAAATCTAGCTTCTTAAAATTACCACCAGTTGGACTGGCGGCATCAGCAGCGGCATTAGCTACCGATGCTGCTGTTACTGAACTAGGCATAATATTTTATAATTATTTTATCGTGTTTAAAAAACAAAAGCGAAGAACATCTCAGCGCGTTCCTCCTTACGCTGCGATGCCCTTCGCCAATAGAAGCATTATTTCAGCAATGTTAAGTTTCCCTAACAAAGGGGTATGCCCTTACCCATATCGAAGCACGTTTATAGTATAGCAAGAACTATGCCAATATAACAAGCCTTTTAAATGTCCATCCAGTCAGGTAACGTAAGATCATCTTTAGAAGATGGAGTCGCCCCTGCGCTAGACTTACGCTTAGCTTTTGGTTCCTTGCGTTTAGATTCTTTAACAGCAGCTTTCTCAGATGCTGCATGTGCTGACTGTAACTGTAACGTAACAAACAAGTTAGAAGCAAGTTCAGCAAGAGGATGCTTCTGAAATGTCTTAGGTAATGCACTAGAGAATCCAGTTTTTATCTGCTGAATTGTGGTGTTACCCATGTTAGGTATTACAAGTTCTTGCTTTGCTACATCTTCATCAGTTGTCCATGCAAAGTTAGCTTTTTGTTCGCTATCAAGCAATTGTACAGCATCTTTATATGATTTACTGTATGATGTACTTACATTTTCAAGCTTGTCTGAGAACTTACGACTAAGGCCAGCAGCTTCTTGCATCGCCATTTCAACGTCAACTTCTGATTGTTGTGTAGGTTTGTAACCATCCTTACTCATAATCAATTGACCAGATTCATTGTAGCCTTCTATGTTTTGCCAGTTTTCTCCGTTACGTATTTTAATAAGCTGCGCTCTCCAGTGAGCTTGTTCCTGCTGCGCTTTTGTTAAATTTGCAGCATGGTCTTTATACTCATCACTTAACAAGTAAGCTTCTGGATGATCGGCAATACTTTGACTAGAGTCTTTAGCTTTTTCTAAAGACTCTTGTAAATTTTTGTTTTCTTCAGCGCGTTTACTAAAATGCTCAAACGCATCATTAGACATTTGTTTAAGATATTTAGCATCTTCTTCGCTAAACTTGCTGTAGTCTCGACCTTTAGGAGTATTTAACTTTCCAAGCGATTTAGAGAGTTCTGAAGTCTCTTCGTCTTCGTCAGCAGTTCCTTCTGACACTTCTTCATTATCTTCATCATCTCCTCCTCCATCACTGACAGTTCCATCATCATCTTCAGTGTCAGTAGATCCATCTGATGATGCTTCAACCGCCTCTTGTACATCTTCTTGTACGTCTCCCTCGTTTCCTTCGTCATCTTCGATAAGCTCTCCGTCGAAGGAAATAGACTCTGTGTTCGAGTCGTCATTAGCCATTTCCTGTGCTAACGACTCCTCTACTTCCGTGTTCTGTAATTGTGTTTGCATCTTTCGTGTGTGCTATAACTTCATCTAACTCTGCTAACTTCGCTACAAGACGCACAGTAATCTCAGGATTATCGTGCTTCTGCATAGCAAATTTTATTTCTTTAAGTAATCGCTCACGTTTATCGTTAAGCAATTCTCTAAAAATTCTTGTGGTGTGGCTATCACACCATATATCAACCTGTTGGCGTAGGAGTTCCTTTGTCATCTGTACCTAAGACATCTTGAACTTGTGACTGTATCATCTGCAGTTTATCTGCAAATGGCTGTGCGTCTTCGTTAAGCTGCCCTGTTTCTTGATCTACTACAAGCGCGTTTACAATTTGCATAAGCTGTTGTAGTAGCGCGTTCTTTTGATCGCCTGTCTGCAGCATTTCTGCATAAGACTCCCCTTCATCAGGAAACATCAAGCGCATCATGTTCTGTAAAAACGTAGATGCCAATGCTGTTTGCGCAACCACTGGCCACGCTTGCATCATCTTCTGCGATTTCTCAGCACGTTCTATAACATCTACATCACCTGCAGGTTTAATGTTGTATACGTGGTTAAGGAATAAATCAAGAGGTGCAGACGGCCTCAACGCGCCTACAATCACCCTTGATTGATAAATCCTAAAACAAATATCGTAGACATCTTTAAGTGCTATGCTAAACAAAGATACCTGTGTTGATGATAGCATCTGAGCTTCACTTGAAGCTGCTTGAATTTCAGTAGCAGTCTTACGACTATCCTTACGATTCATAGCAGCATAGTTTACTTGCGACTGTTCTTGAGAGTTTTGGCTCACAAGCGATTGAATCGCGCCTAACATAGAAGAATCTGGCGGCGATAACTGAAACTGTTTTATATTTGAATCAATCAACGCTCCCGGCTGAAACTTAACACTCGTCTGTATGTTAGTATTGTTCGGATCTTCATTGTCCTTCGCAAAGTAAAAGTTAGAAGCGCGTCGATGTGCTGTAACAAACGAAGACATTAGTGACGTAATAGTTTCCTGCGCTGTACGATCCAAGAATGCTCGACCAGATGCACTTTGTATGGCGCTATCCTCTTGTATATTGTAAGGAAATATAATGTAAGGGTACTCTGTTTCAGTTTCAAAAGTTTCTCCAGAACGTCGTCCAAGGTATAACGGACGAGGTTCTCGTAACCAATCATCACACTTATCACAGCAAGACCATGCAACAAAAACTTTACCGTCTTGCTTAAACATAATCTTTTCAATCTGATAAAGTGATTCATTGTATGATGCAATGCCTGAATCATCGTCAGGATTTCCACCTAACAGAATGTCAACAACCTCCTCATTAAAGTCATCTGTCTCACGTAACTGCAGTGCAGTGAAGTAATGACGATGTACAATCATCTCACACGCTTGTATGTCACGTGTATCAGCAGGAAAGCCAAAGTCCTCAAAGTTCACGGCATCAACACTAAAATGTCCCGGCTTATCTGTATCAAACTGCACTTCAGCTATGCTATAGCCATGCAATTGCATACCATCAATAACCTTAAACAACGGTATCTGCCATCCTGCGTACCTAGTCTTATCAGTAAAGTCTCGCTCAAGTGCGCCAGTTGCTGTAGTTGGTTCTGTGATAGAAGTAAATATAGCTGACCGTCTACTACCCGTAACATACGCTACATATTTCGACTGTTCTCTCCGTATATTGCTATCTATAATGTGTGCAGGTACAAGAAACTCATCCTCTTCTAGGTATCCATCTACCCTCTCTGCTTCTATATTAACATCAAGTTTGCGTGAGTTTCTATTCTCGTCGGCAACTGTTTCTAAATCGCTAACAACATCAAGCAGTTCCCTTATTTTTGTTGTTGCGTCCGTGTAATCTGTAAAATCACTTTGCATTTTCTAAAAGTCTTTCGTTTAACTGTTCCACTTCATAAATTATTTCGTCACTCCAACCCGTAGACTTAAAGCTTTTATGCTGATCTCTCGGACGATTAAGCCGCGCACGTAGCGACGAGTGCTGTTCTGGTACTGGCTCATTTATATCATTAAGCTCATACCGAACAGTGTCTCGCGCTGCATAACGTTGCGGCATTACACCTCGGTAATCTGCAAAAGCAAGTACAAAAGCATCAGCACGATCAGGAGATGAGTGGCCTTTAGCTTTGGCCTGACGTTTGCTTTCCAGTTGTATCTTGTTTTGCGGCGTGACCGTATAATAACGCGAAGCGAGTTGTTTACGTAGCGTAGTGTCTTGTGGAAGTATGATCTCGGCATTCTCTAAATGTCTCCCTAAACTAAACCAAAGTTCTGCACCACGATTAAGGTATGCTAGTTTGTTGTAAGGCGCTGCTTGATTGAGAACATAGCGAACATTCCAACCATCACGATTAAGCTGATCGAGTATAGGCTTACCCAAACCACCAGCATCGCCATAAATAATACTTTCTGAATTATCGAGGTCATATTTATAAAAAACCTCTGATAGCTTGTCTAACAATACGGTTGTATCTGCAAACTTAAAGGCTTCTACACCAATTACCTTATTACCATTACGTACAACAACAACCTGTTCGTCACCACCTGCGGATAAATCAAGTCCAGCTATGTTATAACCTTCAGGTACATGTTCTATATCAAGGCTATCTAATTCAGCTATAGCAGAAAAGTTAATAACAACCTGCTCTTCCAAGCCTCCGAAGTCTGCCAATACCATAGAGCGGTAAAGCGCAGAATTTTCGCCATACGTATTACGTATATCGCTTATATAGTCCTCACTCAGGTGTGGACAATCAAAAGCTGTGACATGATGCTGCTTCCATCTACCACCAACACACGCATTATAAAAGTGTCCTGACGGTATACCGGGACTGCTAACGTCTATGCGCTTGGTAAAGCCTGTGCAACGCGCTAACGCAGTAAATATATCGTCATGTATTGACTTAGCCTCACTAACAAGTATGGCCATTTGCCCTCCGGGTACTGGTGGATGCCAACCTTCTGCTCGACCAGCCTCATCAGTCACAAACATTTCTATCGTTGAACCATTTACTAGGTTCTCATAGCGCCGATAGTTTTGTTTCCATATTTGTGTACCGAATAGTTTGTTTTGTGCGTTAGTAAGCTGCTTAATGTACTTGTCTGTCTGTCGATCCAACTGATTACCAGAGGCAGATGTAATAACTGTAAGCGAGTTTTCATAGCGTAGAGAAAGCCACACAGCACAAGGCGCTATAATAAAATTATCCTTACCACTACCGTTAGCAGCCCTGACAACAGCCTTATAAGGTTCGTCTGAGGTAGATGGCTCAGCAAAATCTCTGAGAATTTTGTCCTGCCAAGGGTGTAGTTTTATATGTCCATCAAGTAAGTTGTCATCACACACAAGAAGCATCTCATGCGGGTTAGCAAACTTAATAACATTGTTCTCGTACTTCATCCTTCAACCACATGAAGCTCTTTTATACGATCTTGCGCTCTTTGCAAACGCTCAGTGAATTGTGAAAACTCCATAGTAGCCTTGGATTTTTCCTTATCATACTGCTTATCTACAATAAACTTTGCAGCATCAGCACGTACACGGTCATTCTCACCGTAGTGCATAAGTTCTTCTAAAACTTTGATGGCTGCATCACCTAAGTCGTCTAGTCGTGCAACAGCTTGTTGGGCTGATGCAGTCTCAGGTGCTACAATATCTACGACTTCCTTATCATAACGCAAATCACGGGATATCTCTTCGTTAGAGAATCCCATGCGCTTTAATTGATGTATCTGTTCGTTAGCTGCACTCATAACTTAACCGCCGGGAGGATAAACCCTCTCAGCATCAAACGGAATAAAGCCGGGAGGAGAAACTTCATTAGGTGCTTGATACCATTTATAGTATTCCCATGAATTTGTGGCAGGATTCCATATAGTTTCTGTTCTTATAGTATGTACTTCGTCTACGTCACCGTCTGGGCCAAAAGCTCGAACTATTTTAGTTGGAGGTAACGCTGAATCCCAGCCTACTGCTGGGTCTGGTTTTGGTAAGTCAGTACCAATAAAGCCACCATCTAAAGGTTTATCCCACTCAGGTCTATTGTTTTCATGTTGTGGATGATCTCTAGGCAAATCTCGCCTAACGTCATCAGGCAAGTCAGATTCCCAACGTGCGTTTGGATCATAAGATGCGTTTGGATCTAAACCATCTCTAGGGTTTTGTGGATCACGCCAACCGTTAGGGTTTTGTGAATCAACTAAACCAAGACCACCGCCAGAAGCGCCTCCCATACCTCCACTACCACCACCAGCAACACCACCACCGCCACCCATACCATCAGATATACCTCCCGGCCCAGTAATGTCTGACGTGTCCTCTGATTTAGCATCCCATAACTGTTTAGCATTAAAGTAATCACGTTCTAATTGATCTAAAGAACCGCCACCATAATCTACACCACCTCCTGCTTCTACAGCCCCACCTACTCTATCACCTAAAGTATCTGTTGCAGAGTTTCGTGTAACAAGTGTTCTTTCCCAAAAGTCGATTTGACTTGGGTCTACAGTATCTAACTCAGCTACTTCGTTATAGCCTCTAAAGACTTCATTGTTTGTATAAGGCAACCATATATACTTATAATCTACACCTTCTGTACCTTCTAAAGGATCTTTCGGATCTTCTGGTAACGGTGTTACATAATCAGGATCGCTTACAGTAGGTTCTACTGGCGTTGTTGTTAAAGTTTCTGCGTCTACAACTTGTGGTGGAGGCTTTGGAAATGTTCCACGACCTTCTGCTGGCCCCATTGCAATAGTTGTTCTAGGTGGTGGAGGAGGCAACGTAGGTCTGTTTGTAAAACTACCACCACCTACACCTCTTTCAGTTGTTGATGGCGGTACATTTAAAGTATTACGACCTCCAAGAGTACCTTTGAACTCAGGCGCTTCTTGAGGCTTTTTGTTAAACGTTATACGTATCTTAGGCTGCGGCTGTTTGTTAGGGCCAAAATCAAAATCAAAGTTATGTGTTAACTTACCAAGTTTATTTTTAAGTGATCCCGGTTTTATTTTACCTAACGCACGTCCAAAAGATTTATTGTAAGATTTTTTAAATATATCACCAGTTTTCCAAATACTGTAGTGTACAACATCTTGCACAGGATTACCTCGATCTTCCCAGTTATCTCCTAAAAGATTGCTAAACGCGCTTAGTATATCATCACCCAAAGAAACTACCGCAAATGGTAAACCTATCTGAGAACCAAACTGACTGTATAGTCCGGCCCAAGTAACTAAAGCCCTAAACTGCCAAGCACCATACTCTTGTGTCTTTATATTTTCAGGGTTTTTTATAACCTCTTCTAAGTTTGCTAGTGTGCTAACAATATCTATACCATAAGGAGTTCTATCGCCTAACTGTGTATAAGTACCTCTTGTTTCAAAAGGTTTTATACCTTCATCTATCCTACCCTTTATTAAATCATTAGCACGTTTTAATTGTTGTGCAAATACGCTTTCATTTTCTGGACGTGGCCCATACTGAGAGCGTTGCTTTCCTGTGGTTATGTCAAAAATCTTGCTTATGTTCTTTAAAATATCTTCAGAAGATGCACTAAGTTTTGCAAGCACAGACGGTTTTAACATATAAGTAGGCTTTAGAGGGTTATCAGTAGCTTCGTTATACTGTAAACCTTCAGCACCTGTGGGTACGCGGTTGTTTGTGTAACGCATACCTAACCAATCCTCTACAGTAGACGTTGTAGGTGTAGCGCCAGTATTATCAACGATCTCTACACCGGGCGCTCTGCCCGTTTCTTCAACGCCTCCACCGCCTGTGGATTGTCCAGCAGGGTCAATAGCATTAACATCAACGTTTTGTACGCCACCAATATCTCCTATATCAACACCTTGACCTGCAGCATCTAAATCAGCATCAGCTTGTCTTTTTAAAGCATCAATCTCTGCTTTCGTTTCTGCATCTGGTACAGCAGTGCCGTCTGGAAGTCCGTAACCACCTTCAATTTTTACAGTGCCTTCTGGATAACCTTCTGGAATTTGTGTGCCTCCTGCTACATTTGTGTTTTTAATAGCGTCTTGTATACCAGCTACGATATCTTCTATATCCATGCCAGCGGCTGAACCACCTGCGTCAAAGTATACGTTAGACTTAAATGGCTGAATGCCTCCACCCGTATCGCGTGGCTGCGCTCTTGACCATGTAACCTCTGGGCCTAGTGAAATGTTTGGTGCTGTGCCTAAAAGCTTTTGACGAGTGTCTGCGTAACCGAACGGCCCATCGTAATTAAAACCTCCACCTGCTGGTAGGTATTCATTTGCTACAGTGTTAACAGTGGATGTTAACGCTGGGTTAACGATGTTGTTGGTTAATTGTGGTAAACGTTGGTCAGCAAGTGACGGGTATGCCTGATAAACTTCACGCAATGCTTGGTTAGGATCAATGCGCTCTAAGTCTAACTCAGGGACATTAACTAACGGAGATGTGGTTTGATTGGTGAATGGATCAGACATGACCTACGGGTTTTGGGTAGCCCAGTAACGGAGTAATGGTGTAGCTTCGCACATCGCAATAGTATCCTTGGAGAACTTATTATCATGTTCCATACCTATATTACAAGCAATAATCATGCCATATACTGAGTGTTTTGCACAGGGCGCTTTGCATCTTCTAAGCAAAAAGTTTGAGAGGTCATTTTTTCAGAGAGGGTTATAGTTCGTAGTCGTGCATCATTCGGGGTGTACCCCGACTAGATTGTGGTTGAGAAATTTTTTGCTACGATAGAAAAAGGGGAGGTTATTACACCTCCCCCTGTATGTTACCCCATTAACGTTACAAGCTGCGCGTTTAGGCTTGCGATATCTTCAGCGTTGCCGGCCTTGGTAGCAGTAGCAAGCTTCTCTACGATAGCCTTCACGTCCGTCATTTGACGTTTGGTTTTTGTAGCTTCGCTTTCTGCTACAAGGAACCAGCGCTCAGTGATAAGCGCTTTTGCTCGTTTTAGCTTCTCCTCTTCACTTAGCGTATCACCGCGCCCCTCATCACTTTGGACTGTCTGTGCTGTCTTTAGTAGCACATTGTAGGCCATTGCGACGCGCTCTTGATACTCTTCATGTTTGCCGCGTTCGTCTGCTAGGTCGCCGACAAGCTCAATATCCTTTGAAGGGATACTATAGTAAGCAATAGGAGTTTTGCCTCCTTTTGCTTTCGTTTCAGTTAGAACTAAGCTTGCGCATAGTTCATTCACTAACTGAGTTTCTTTATCTTCTGGTTTTTTGTCTGTTTTATTGCTCATTTTTATTATGTGTTATGGCTTCATTTGAAGCACGAAAAGAGAGTAGGTTAGTTTATCTTCTAACGCAAGCACTTTTTAAAAGTTTTTTAATCTTTTTTCTACGTTATAAATAATTATAAAACTAAAAGATTTTTATAACTATCATAGCTTTTAAATTTTTGTAGCAAAAGTTTCACGTAGATAGCATAACAGCGCAGCTCTATGTTTCACGTAGATAGCATAACGTAGCGGTGATTTTAGAACCATCGTTGACAATAGACATGATCATGTAATTTTGTTAACTTGGGATCCTCCACACTTATGTAGGGTTGATATTGATGTAGGGTTAGTAGTTATTACTTGAATTATATATATGTATATATTTATACATACTGTATAAAATTAAACATCATACCCATATACCCGTATAATACCCTGAGTTGACAAAATAACATGATTATGTCTATTATCAACGTCGCTTCTAAAATAACCTACCCCTACGTTATACAGTGATGTACGCTAGAAGATAGTACTTGACTTTGTAGAAGATTTATGATACTGTATTAGCCGTTTGGTAGCAGTATGATATTGTTACTAAGCTACGATACAAAATGAATAACGCAGATATATTGAAGTGGACTTATGAAGATATCATAAGTGATAAGTCAAAGGCTAGTTATATGCTAACAGTATTACTAGGTAAGGCAGAAGATGACGCAGAGTTGTTGAACTATGCGCACATAGACACTTGTACTAAGATAGCTGAAAGCAGAGTGCAAAGAAAAGTTTATGTTAAAGTAAAGGATAGCATAGACGCTCTCAGCCATGTAACACAGCAAGCACAGGATGGTACATTAGCAGGTTGTCGCTACTGTGATTATACGCCAGAAAATGATATGAATTTAACAACAAAGCTACGCTACGCTTGTAATGGTCTGATGACAGCAGTCAACAGTGCGGTAGGTATAAGAGACACTAAGGTAGCTTTTAAACAGGTTAAGTAATATGAAAGACATAGAAAAAATATTAGACAAACATAGGAAAGAGGCTGTGTTTAGCTTTGGGTTGTTCATGGCGCTCTGGATTTTTGTAATTATCATTTGCATTATAGGATACGATATATGATAACACTAGATGAAAGGCTATTCGCTGACCTTGTGCTAGGACACAAGTCATACATTATCGTAGACGAGATTGTCAAAGCTGCGATAGATAACAGTGACTACGGTAACGAACACCTCGTATGCGAGTGTGATCCCGACGCTGTAGGTTGGAGCGGTGCTACTATAGGTAACATCGTAGCCGCTGGTAAAACGAAGGATGGCAAGCAACTGTACAGACTATGGAGGCGTAGCGAGTGGACTATGGTAGGTAACACAGCACGCCAACGTAGAGAGGAACGTGATCGTAAGTGCGCAGCAGTCGAGAAAGCTAAGCTTGATGCGTTAGAAGATTTGAAATCACACATGAGTGATCTAGGTGTTAAGGATGAGCTAATAGAGAAACTGCTTAGCACTATGAAACAAGAAGAAATTCGTAACATGTTAGGACTATGACAACAAACACAAAAGAAATACCATTCCAGACAAAAGCAGCTAACGAACTCGCTACACGTGTACGTAATGAGCGAGGCGCTTTGCTACAAGCTGGCACAGGCGTAGGCAAGACCTACATCACAGCCCAAGCTATCAAACAAGTTGTTGATGAGCTACAAGCTGATCCAAGTATAGGCGCTAACGCTGCCATACCCGTGCTGTGGATTGCACCTGCAGCTACTATCATACAAACCAAACGTGTGCTTAAAGCGTACGGTATCGCTGGCAAGGTGCTAGTATTATCGTACTCGGCGCTCACGTCTCCTAAAACTGGCGGCGCTATGTATTACAAAGCACGTACAGTAGTGACCTATGGTCAAGAGAACATCGTCTACGATTGGAGTGACATTATGTTACCCAAGCTAGTGGTGTTTGATGAATGCCAAGCGTTAAAGAATGAGGACAGCACACGTACAAATATTGCACGTGGATTGCCTGAGAACGTTAAACGTATATTCATCAGCGCTACACCCTATCAACGTGTATGTGAAGCGCGTACTGTAATGGTTGGTGTAGGCATGCGCTCTAAGTACAACGTACTCCCACTATCACAGAACACTGCGCCCTCTGTCATGCGCTCGCTTGCCACATACGGTAACACTGCAGCGTACAGTCCGAAGGCTATGGAACGTGTCAAAGATGTCATGGAACCGTACACCGTTAACGTTAAGGGCGTACGTTTCAAACACAAGGCACGTACAGAATGTGTACTCATTGACTTTCGTAACCAGAAAGAACGTGATATTTATAACAACGCATACAACGAGTATCTTGAAAAGCTTTACAAGTTGCGTGGTCAAACGGGTCACGGTATACTCGCCGCTCGTCTCGTAGCCATGCAAAAGTTCAGGCAAAAAGCTGAAGAGATACGTTCGCCGTTGATTGCTGGCAGAGCGCACAACGCAGTTCAAGAAGGCTCGCAGGTTATCATAGCCAGCAACTTCAAGAACATGTTACGAGGCGCTTGGTTAGCACTGACCGAACGCTACGGATATGACAGTGACCGTATTGGATTTGTTACCGGAGGTCAGTCATCCGAACAGAGGCAACGTCATGTTGATGAGTTTCAAGAGGGCAAGCGTGATGTCATGTTACTTACGTTACAAGCTGGCGGTGTAGGTATATCTCTACACCATGAGCAGGATAGCGCACGACCTCGACATATCATACTACCCCCAACGTGGTCAGCGATAGACTTGATCCAATGCCTTGGCCGTAGCCATCGTATCACCTCACAATCTAACACACTGCAAGAAGTCTTATGGTATAGGAATACTATTGAGGAACGAGTAGCTGCTGTGGTAGAGAATAAGGTTAAGTGTATTAATAAAGCTGTATCTGCTAAAGAACAGTGGGCTTCGCTATTCGCTCCTAACCTAGACGATGAACTTGGCAGCGTAGACACTGATATAGATGACGATGTTGACTACGGTATAGATGAAGGGTTACTAGAATGAAATCGCGAAGCGTTGCAGCTAACGGCCCTACTAACATAGAGTCAGAGTTTAGGCTACAAGTAACGTGTGGCAAAGGGTCTTATGGTATAGGTAAAGAACCGCATAGTGCTAGGCTGCCTGATAAATTACTTAACATTGACGATGATCTTAGCGGAGACTATTACAAGCTTGTGTCAGTTGAGTGGGTACGTGAAGTATTCAACCCAAGTTATAGAAAGTTTTGCGAAGACAGAGGTATCAGCTATGATATGAAAGATTTTATATACGGGAAAAGAAAAAGCTTGACATCGTAGATCAACTGTGGTATACTATCATAGTCAGTTGGCTACCAGTTTTATACCACATAGCTAACGTAGACAAAACAACAACATACAAAATGAATATATTCGTAGTTCACCCAAGCCCCAAGGTAGCAGCACGTATGCTATGCGATAAGCATATCGTTAAGATGCCTCTCGAATCAGCGCAGATGTTATGCGCAGCCTACGATCCTATGGACAACCCACCATACAAGCGTGTCCATTACAACCATCCATGTACGCAATGGGCTAGGCATAGCTTAGCCAACTACAAGTGGCTTATCGAACATGCCAACGAGTTATGCGCAGAGTACACTAAACGTTACGGCTGTGATATCGTACAACATGCAAGTGAGAGTGTTATAAAGTGGTGTGATACTTGGAAGAGTACTCTAACATTTAAACACACTGAGCTAACAGAACATCCACAATGCTTCGGTGATTTCCATGATCGCTGTTTCGTACTGGACAATCCTGTCATGGGCTATCGTCGTTACTATCGTACAGCTAAGAAACGCTTTGCCAAGTGGTCACACTCAGAACGTCTAGGTTACGGTGCGCCTTACTGGTTCACAGAAAATGTAGATGTTATGTTAAGGGAGGGACAGCTATGACAAACGCCTATGATTCTACGACTGACGGCTTTTACATAACGTTTCCGTCTAACAAATTTACAGTCAGCGTACACTGGAGAACTGGCAACCACTGCGATAGTGGCAAGTCTACAGCAGAGGTAGCTATATGGGATAAAGATAATAAGTGGTACGAGTACAAAGAGTTTATGGATTTAAGTGTCGTGCAAAAGTGTGACACTGTTATGGAACATGTATCACCTGAAGAACTTACTAAGATACTTACAGCAGTTTCTAACATACAAGAAAAATGAGAAAAATAACCAGACAAATAACAGAAGCATTCGCTAACAAACAAGCGAAGCGATCAGGCAACGATGAAGTTACGCTAACTAATGACTCAGAAGTTAGACTATACTTACATCGTAACAAGATAGCTGAACACGTAATCGGTACAAACATACTGACAGTTACGTTAGCAGGTTGGGGTACGAACACTACACGTGAGCGCCTTTGCGGATTGATGACAACGCTCGACCTACCTATACACTTTACTCAGCATAAGTATGAGCAATACATACGCACCGCAACAAAGGGACGTAAGATAGGTGAGAGTGAAATCATAAGCATTGACCTAAACACAGGTGAAGAAGTGCAGAAATGATTAAAGAAAAGATAATAAACTTTAGATCGTCGGATAAAAAGTTCGGTACACTAGGTGATCTCAACGATAACACTCCACTAATACTACTAGCACCTAAGAAAGATGATGAGACTTATGATAAGCGTGAGACTCTATGCGTAGACGGTACAGATCAAAAACTTATCAAAGAACGTTTAGCTGAAGGTTGGGATGTTATGTTAGCGTATCATTACTACGACAGGTTAGAGTTAGATAACTATGTGCCAGAGGATCATAGCTATCTACGAGGCATAACAGATCACGTATACCACCCAGAACTAGGACGTAAAGAAATACAATGGCCACAGAAAAAGAACGCACAATAGATTTAGCAGCGCGAGTCAAGCGTTACAATACCAACGATAGCTACATACAGAAACAGTTAGCCAATGCGCTCACGTTAAGCTACCGTCCAGAGCCTGTCTTAATCACAGGATCTACTGGTACAGGGAAAGAATTGATAGAGCACATACTACACGGTACACGTGTAGGTGAGTTTGTCACAGTCAATACCACAGCAGTAACCGATACGTTATTCGAGAGTGAGTTGTTCGGTCATTTAAAGGGTAGTTACACAGGCGCTTTCAGAGATCGAGACGGACTCGTAGAGTATGCCAAGAATGGTACGCTGTTCCTCGATGAGATAGGTGACATGCCGCTAGGCTTGCAAGCAAAGTTGCTACGTTTCATACAGTTTGGTACATACCGTAGGGTGGGAGACAACGAGACACGTATATCCAACTGCCGCATCGTAGCTGCCACGTGTGCATCGCTACCCTTACGAATAAAGATGCAAGAATTTAGAGAAGACTTATACTACAGACTATCAACGTTCAACATACACCTAACGTCTTTAATGCAAAGAGTTGGTGATGCTGTGCTGTACATAGAGAATCATCCAGCATACGAGAAGATGTCTAAGAAAGAAATACAATCTCTTATGAAACATTTATCAGTAGATAAGTTAGCGGGTAACTATCGTGAGCTAGAGCAGTTAATGTTACGGTATGAAGTCTTAAAAGAACTACCCGAAAATGTTAAAAGGTACTAAAAATAGTTTTAAAAGTCAAGCACTTTGGCACGAATCTTGCTTTATAATAGGTATCTGATACCTCGTGTAAAGCGTTAGCAGATAAACAAGAACATAACATATATGGCACAGTATAACGTACAAGAGTACAAGGACGGTGATTGGAAAGGTTTCAAATTCACCGTGAAACAATTCGATACCACAGCGGAAGCTGTAGAAGCTATCGGAGAAAGCAACGTACTAGCATTGCTAAACCAGCAAGTCGCTAGTCGTATACGAGCGAAGGTCAAAAACTCGTTACCGAAAGGTCTTAACGAAGATGATCTTAAAACACAGCAATCACGTTTACAAGAGAAGCACCATGATGGTGTACTCTTTACATCAGATGACGCAGACAAATGGAAACCTGACCAACGTGAGCTTACACCTACCGCACTGTTTAAGTTAGCGCAAGCTGCTTTCAACTCTGGTAAGGCAGAGGAAGGTAACGAACTTCTGAAACAGATGGCTTCCATGATGGAAGAAGTGTAAGTAATTACTCATGATAGGGGAGAGTGTTAATACTCTCTCCTATCTTTTTAATAATTTAAGTTGATATATTAATATGGAAGATGACAACACAATAGATATTGTAATAGGTAAATTACAAAAACCAGAACGTAAAACAGGCTCACCATTAAAGGTGAATCGTTCAACATACACAGAGATTAGCGCAGAGTCTGTCAAACCTATCTTAGATAAATTAATGAATGATCCTACAGATGTTTTTGTACCATCAAAGGGTTCTGGTTACACTTATCGTACACTATATTGTAAAATAAATGATGCGCTCAAATGGCTTATGCAAAACACAGATGATCCTGAGAGGTCAGAGTACTGTTTGCTACGATCACAAATTTCTATACGTGCGATAGAAGATCCAGATAACTCTGGCGTTTTAATATATTTTAAAGAGGGTATGCGTAAGCTACGGCAGAAGTCTGGTGACGGACGTTCGTTAGAGTTTGCTACAACTGACTCAGGTAAGTGGAGACATGATGTCATACGTTGGTTGAAGAATGCCAAGGACGGCGATATGTTTGAGAGCGGTACGCTTGAAGAGTTCTTAACAGAACAAGATGAAGCATGGATATTGCAGACGTTAGCTGGCATAGCACCCGACGCTGAGTCTGTTGTTAAAGAGAAAAGTTTCCGCATCATACGATGAGCGATTACATTGGCGTTGTATACCTTATAGCGTTTTTAAGTTTTGTAACATACAACTATTATAAAGAATGACAATTGAAGAACTACTTAACTGTAACATAGCAGAGTTAGAGAATATGTCTGACGAAGAGTTGAAAGAACACTTCAAGCCATACCTATCTGTAACACAGCCAGACCCAAACGTAGCTATAGTTAAACCGAAGCGTAAGAAGAAAGCTTCGGTTATATCGAAGAAGAAAAAACAAACCCTTGAAGAACAGATGAAAGAACTTGCAGAACTTCATGGAGTTAACTTAGAGAAACCAGCTAAAGATATTTTACCAGCAAACTTACGATAATGAATTTAACTTTAAAAAGAACCAGCGACGGTCGCTATATAGTTAAGCTAGACGCATCCCTCTACAGCCAGACAGCATGCCCTCGGCGCTTATGGTACATGGGAGCGCGTGGCCTAACCTATGAAGCGAAGTCACACAAGATGGAGTATGGCACAGCGTTTCATAAAGCGTTGCAAGAATACTACACGACAGGTAACACGAAGGCATCCATCGCCACTGCGATAGAACACTTTGAACAAGATGACATACATGTACCTGACAATGACTTCCGTGACATGGGCCATCTCGTAGCCACACTCACACAATACTTTAACACGTATGAAAAGTTTGACGGATTGAAAGCTGACACAGGTGATGAAGGCCCACTACTAGAGCAGCGCTTTGCTGTACCGTACTGGACTGACGGCGAGCTTATTGATGTCGTGCTATGTGGTACTGTTGATATGATAGGTAACTACAACGGACTACCTGCGCTCATAGATCACAAGACAACATCACTCAACCAAGTTGAAAAGTATTTAGACAGCTATCAGAACTCACCTCAGATGATGTTCTACACTATGATATGGAAGCGTATGTTTCCTGATGTACCTCGCAGTGTTATCATCAACGGTATCTTTCTTAACCGTAGTGGTAGGAATAAGTTCCAACGCTCAGCGTTCATAACGTTCAGCCCTCACGTACTCAAAGAGTTTGAGCAACATTTAAAGCTGACGATAGAAACGTATGTAGCAAACCTACTCAAGGTTATTCGAGATGGCGAAGATCCAGAAGAGACGTTCTCTCCTAACTTCACCTGCTGTGAAACTAAATTTGGTAAGTGTAACTTCTCACCTGTGTGTACAACACCGAGGCAAGAAGATCGTGAGACTATCATAGAGTCTCTGTTCTCTACCACTAACACCTATGACCCACTATTATTCCAAGCATAATGTTAACTGATCCACAAATAAGAGATATAGCGCTGAAGCGTTTTACAGAAGAAGCGCCAGCAAAATTTACAAAGGGTATGCAAGAACATAACCCTGACGGTACAAAAGGTTTGATGCGTATGGAACCTTTACAGCTTGTCGATAGCATAGCTGAAGAGGTGATAGATCAATGGCATTACATAGAATCTATTAGACAGAAGTTCTATGATCTGCTAAGTGAGAACCGACAACTGCGCAGTCGTATAATTTCCCTTGAGGAAAAATTAAAAGACAACAAGACACATGAGTAAAGCCATAATAGGAGTTGTGGGTAGTAGCGGTACGGGTAAATCAACATCCCTGCGCAACTTATCTCCCGATAAAACCCATATCATAGACCTTGAACGTAAAGGTCTGCCGTTCCCTAATGCAGGGAAGTTCAACGTTGCGTCATGCGCTAACATAAAAGAGTTCGACCAAGCCTTAGACAAGGCGCTTGCCGATGAGAAGTGTGAAGTTATTGTGATAGAATCTTTCACAAAGTATACAGAAACACTTATCGCTTTGGCACAGTCATCATTCAAAGGCTACGATGTATGGTCATACTATAATCGTATGATACGTGCCACGCTTGAGAAGGTTAAGAATGATAGAGCCGTTGTAATATTCACAGGCATTGATGAGATCGTACAGATTGCACAGCCTAGTGGTGACACATACAACGTACGCCGCATCAAGGTGCAAGGTAAGCAGCATGAAGGCTGCATAGAAAAGGAGTTCCTTATGGTACTCTTTACTGAAGTCAAGCGAGACAAGGAAGGCAATGTACGTTACGTGTTTCAAACAAACAGTGACGGCATTACATCTGCCAAGACTCCTATGGGTATGTTCAAGGATGCGTACATAGACAATGACATTGCTGTAGTTATTGAAGCAGCAAAGAAATACTACGCAGCATGAGCAACAAAGATAACGTAGCCGACTTGGTACGAACTGTTGAGAACGTTGAGGATATTTTAAAGTATGCACAGCGTGATCTAAAAGAAGCTGTTAGACAACTGCCTGAGATTACAGACGCTAATCCTGTTGAGTGGCCTAGCAATATGTTCTTAAAGCAATTGTTTGATGATCTTATGTTGGCTTACGGTAAGCCAGACACTGATTACAATAGCAATCAGCAACGTAAACTAAATGAGTTGATGAATGTTTTGGCCTCAAAGAATATAGATACCGTAGACGATCTTATTGATAAACTAATTTTAGGAGAATAACTATGCAACAAGAAGTATCAGAATATAAAGAAGTGGCTTTAGCTGTAGCGCGAGCAGCGCATGCACAGGCTAAAGAATTTGCAAGTGAACTTGATATCACATACGTAGAAGCGCTTAGCTTACTGCAGACTATCACAGTTGATAAGCTAACCTACGGATTAGCACAAACGCTTTCTTCACCTGACAATAGGAGTGCGGTCAATGAAGAACTTATAAACAAAGACGCTCCCAATAATAACAAAACTAAATAAAATGGCAGTCATCAACCTAGATGAAATCGCAGATAACGTAAGACCTTATCTGAAAAAAGACACATACTCAGCACGTATCATAGAAGCTGAGTTCACAACGAGTAAGGCCGGAGCGCCTATGATCGTTATGCAATGGGAGGTTGTAGCACCTGATGCTACTGAAGACCTCGAAGGTAAAACTGTTCGTATCGCTGGCTTACAGTTCCGTGACTATCTCTCGTTCAGTGAGAAAGCTATGGAGATAACTCTAAAGAGAGTCAAGACACTTCATCGTGCGCTTGAACTATCCGCTGAGTTCGATACGGATAATCCTAATGTAGATCAGTACGCTGGCTTAGCTGCTGACGTTACATTAGAAACTGAGCAGACCGCTCAAAAAACTGATGATGGTAGCCCTGTCTTAGATGACGACGGCAATCCAATCATGAACAACAACTATCGGTTGAAACGTGTTCTTCGTAAGAACGCTGACCACACGATAAACTAAGGGTCACGTTATGGTCTTAGTTTAATCGCTAAGACCATAACATTTAATTTAAAAACGCATGGGTACAGACTTACTATTAAGACGTGGCAAGGTGTCTGGTTTGGGTTGTGTAGACCTTACGCAAGGGAGCTTGGTAAGCGTACACAGTTATTCATTACCTATGTTGATCGCCTATGCGTTTATTCTTTTACCACTGGTAACAATAATGTAGCGATTGGTTATATGGCTGTAGAAACTATTAGATATAAGAAGTCAACCCTTCCGTATAAAGGGTTGACTGTAGTTTTAGGGAAGCCTTCACGCTTTGATCGTGCGCAATTGCTTAGCGGTTATGGAGGGCAGATGTTTTACAATGCGCTATCGCCCATACCGAGGCAGAGCGTAGACGTGTTTCTCGCTGATGCTGTGGTCAACGGTGAGGTTAAGTACCAAGAGGGTACGAAAGTTGTTCTACTGCTAGGGCAGAAGGCTTTAGACATGGTAGCACAAGGTGTCAGCATAGATGAACAACGTGGATGTCCTATCATCAAAGACGGTATCACATACGTTCCATCGTACGAGCCGCAGGAAGCGGTCGATAGACAGGCATACTTCAACCCTAACGACACAGATGATAGCAAGGGCGGTGATGATAAGGGACGGCATGGAAAAACCCGTAGACCGAATCGTAAGTTCTGGCTCACCCGTGACATAAAGAAAGCTGTCGGCTACCTGACACAGGAAGCTGTAGTAACCAAGGCGAAACATATCTTATGGCCTCGCGCTGCTGAAGTTATCAAGGTGCTTACCAACACAAAGGGCAAGCACATGTACTTTGACATTGAAACTAATCGTAACCTTGAGCTTACGTGTTTTGGATTTTCGTTTGATGACGCGACTGCGTGGTGTGTACCTATGGTGGTATCACCGAGAGAAGGTTACTACTACAGTGACACTCATAAGATTTTAGCTGCGCTTGCCGTGGCAATGCGTGACAACATAACTGTCATACACAACTCTCTGTTTGATTTGTTTGTTATGGCATACAAGTACGGTATCCCAGCACCTCGACGTGTGTACGATACCATGCTTGCACATCACAGATTATTTCCAGAAGTAGAAAAGTCGTTAGGTCACTGCCTATCGTTGTACACTGACCAGCCCTACCACAAGAACGAGGGCGTGTTCGATGCACGTGGGCTTGAGCAGCAGACACAGTTGTATGAGTACAATGCCAAGGATGTTATAAGCATGGCACTACTGCAGCCGCAGATAGATGCTACTGCAGCAAACTTCAAGGCAACTGAAAGCATACAACAGGTTAATGATAGCGTTGTACCATACCTGACTGCCATGTTGCAGGGCATACGTTACAAGGACGACAAGTTAGATGACATCATAGCTAACAACGACAGACATCAGAACGTGTTGCTGAGATTCCTACGATTACTTATAGGCAACGACCTTAACCCTAACAGTCCCAAACAAGTCGCTAACTATTTATATAACAAGTTAGGTTACAAACGTCCGTCGAAAGATATCACAAGTGAAAAGGCTTTGTTACAACTGAGGTTGTCGAATCCTGACAATCCTGTTATTAGTCTTATCCTACGCTATCGTTCACTTGCTAAAGAGAGTGGGCAGTTAAAGTTTCCAGAGTGGGTAGGTACAAAACCATTAGACCACAAGCGTATCACGACTGCGTACAATCTGGCTGGTACAACCTCATATAGATTAGCGTCACGGCGCTTGTTAGGTCAGTGGGGTACGAACATACAAAACTTTCCCAAGAAACTTAGGAAGCTGTTCGTTGCTGATCCCGGTAACGTACTTGTACAAGCTGACCAAGCTGGTGCAGAAGCACTCGTCGTTAGCTATCTATGTCGTGAAGGAAACTTTAGACGATTGTTTGCCAACGGAGTTAAGTCACACGTCTACGTTGCACTCAGATTGTTTGAAGATGTATGGGCTGCTGAGTTAGGTGAAAGTATAAAAGACTATTGCGAAGCTTCCGCTGCCGACTTAGTTAAGTTACCACGTTGGCAAGAACTCAAGACACTTATATCTTCCAGTGACAACTGGTCAGCAGACAAACGTTATTACTTCATGGCGAAGATGGTATGTCATGCCAGTAACTATGGAATGAAAGCACCTACGTTCCGTGTCAATGTATTACAGAAGTCAGGCGGTGCAGTAAACCTAACCAACAAACGTGCCACGTTCTTTCTCGAAACTTATCACAAACTGTTTCCAGAGATTCGGTTATGGCATAGAGAAACTATCGCAGAACTAAATCGTGGTAGAGTTTTACGTAACTTGTTTGGTTATCCTCGGATGTTTACACAACCAATAGAGCCGTCCATGTATAAGGAAGCTTACGCTTTTGTACCACAATCAACCGTAGGCTGCATAACTAACATGGCATTCACAGATTTATATAACCATCCACGGATACAAGAACTAAATGCAGACGTGCTACAGAATAACCACGACAGTGTTTTGTTGCAATGCGCTCCCGACGTTGCAACCGAAGTAGCTAAACTAGCTTGCATAGCATTGAACAGAGAAATGATTTCACCTTTTGGCGAAGTCTTTCACATGAAATCAGAGGCTATGATAGGCGAAAATTGGGGAGAGATGACAGACATATAAATGACGAACATAGAAAAATGGAGATACTTCTTAAAAGACTTAGAATCACCTGACCTGTTTATTGACTGGGGATTTTACAGTATGATATCAACAGCATTACAACGTAGGGTGTGGTTGTTTCCCGACACATTCACACTATACCCTAACTTGTTTGTGCTGTTAGTTGGGCCACCTGCTGCTGGCAAGTCGCGTGTTATATCACAGGTAAGTGAGCATATTAAAAATCCTGTGCTAATAGATCGCAAACCAAACAAGAAAGCTAACAAGGTAGACATCAAACCATTCTATCCACTGAGTGCTGATACCATCACACAGGAAGCGCTTGTACAATACATAGTGAAGGAGTGCGCACGAGATTTTCATTACATGGATGAGAACAACCAGAAGATGCGTTCCTCACATTTCTCTGTGGGTTTTATGATAGAGGAGTTGGGAGTGTTGTTACGCAAGAACACTGACAGCATAGTGAATATGCTTAACCAGTTTTACGATAGCCGTGACTACACATACAAAACTAAACACCAAGGCACAGACATTATCAAGAACGTATGCGTCAACATACTAGGCGGCACAACACCATCATTTATACGCACAGCTTTCAACGATCAGATTATATCACAAGGATTTACGTCACGTGTTATCATGGTGTATGGAGACAAGCCAAGATTCCTACGACAGTTTCCCGGTGTTACTGAACAGCAGAAAGCATGTAAGTCAGAGGTGCTGGCACACCTTAAAAAGTTAGCATCCATAGGTGGGCCGTTGACGTTAAGTGAGGAAGCTGCTGACTATCACAAAGAAGTTTACGAGAGCGGTCAGCTTACACAGAAGACACTAAACAAGGATCACAGGCTTGAAACATATTACGGACGCAAGAATGTACATTGGCTAAAGCTGTCTATGATAATGCACTTCGCCGATGGCACAGCATCAATGACAATCGAGCGCGATACAATGGAACGCGCACTGCGCTTGTTGGCACATACAGAGATTCGTATGCACGAAGCTTACACCGTAGCTGGTCGTAACGTGTTAGCCGAAATTCAACGCCGCATCTGCCAGTATATTATAGATAAGGGCGCAGAAGGTGCGTCATTTAAGAAGCTGCTTATCGTTTTCGTAGATGATCTGAGCCAAGAAGAATTAAGAACTTGCCTAGAGTTTTTACTTATGACAGAACAAGTGAGTTTTGATAGTCACACATACAATGCACTTGTAACTAAACCCGCTGACCCTACAGAATATTTATAACATGTTTAGAAAAAACACATACGAAACTACGGTTAATGTAATAAGAGCCGAGAAGTTAGATTTCATACATGACCGTGCTATATACTTTAGCGAAGAAAGCACTGCGATATACGAGGCTTACATTGATGGTGAGCCTGAGACAGGCGGTTATCGTACACAGGTTAGCCCAGCCCATACTGACTTAATGTTTGTAGATGAACATGGCAACACCGTAGAACTCACCGAAGAAGAATATAAAAAAGCAGAAGACTTAGCGTACTGTATAACAGAAGACCACGCACACGATTGTGCGTGGGAAGATCGCTATGACGAAAGGGATTAAACATGACACAGGCATACCTTATAGATAGCACAACTAAACTTGTTTCACAGGTGGAGGTTGACGGATACAAAGACATTCAAGAAAAGATTGGATGCGAATTATTCACAACGGCATGTAGCCTAGAAAATGGTGACACGTTGTTTGTAGATGATATGTCCTTGATAGATGGTAAGGAACATGACTTCTTTATGTTTGCTGATTATCCATCACCTATAGCAGGTAACGGATTGCTGGTAGGTACATCACGTAGCGGTGAAGAGAAGGATTGCGAAACGTCTATAGTAGATTGTGCAATGAAGGTACGTTGGCTAGAGAAGTTATAACTCTTCGTCTTCTTCCTCAACTTCAATGTCTTCCAACACTGTAGTAACAACACGGCGAGTTAGTACACCTATAATACTCTCGTATGATAAATCAAATTCGTTATAGTAACGGCCTATCAAACCTTCGAGATCATTGTAAAACATTTGCTGTTGATCTTTTTCGTCGTGTTGTTTTTCTTT
>Ga0098037_1000228_pt1 | contig 31961 bp, 26 predicted proteins | sample 5_EtaG_FD_75050 | JGI IMG/M metagenome (GOLD analysis project Ga0098037, IMG submission 75050) | Marine viral communities from the Subarctic Pacific Ocean - 5_ETSP_OMZ_AT15132 metaG | ecosystem: Environmental > Aquatic > Marine > Oceanic | place: Pacific Ocean | collected 2015-01-08 | reverse complement strand
TGTAACGAAAGGAAGCTTTCAATGGCGCAATGGAGTTAAAGATACTCAAGTAATATTTTACCCTAATAAAGACGGTAGATTTTTAATATCTTGGGTGCCACCTAAAAATCTTCAAAATAGTGTGATCATAAAGAATGGTAAGAAGTATCCTGGTAATGAACACGTTGGAGCTTTTGGTTGTGATAGTTACGATATATCAGGTACGGTTGATGGTAAAGGTTCTAATGGAGCTTTACACGGTCTTACTAAATTTAGTATGGAAGATGTTCCACCTAATCATTTTTTTTTAGAATATATATCAAGACCACAAACTGCAGAAACGTTTTTTGAAGATGTATTAATGGCTTGCATATTTTACGGTATGCCAATACTTGCAGAAAATAATAAACCAAGATTATTATATTATTTTAAACGTAGAGGTTATAGAGGTTTCAGTATAAACCGACCTGACAAAGTTTGGAATAAATTATCAACTACAGAAAAAGAAATAGGTGGAATACCTAACTCTAGTGAAGATATTAAACAAGCGCATGCAGCAGCAATAGAAACCTATATAGAAGATCATGTTGGTTTCAATGGAGAAACACATGGTGATATGTATTTTCAGAATACGCTAGAAGACTGGGCTAAATTTAACATTAATAATAGAACTAAGCATGATGCTTCTATTAGCTCTGGTTTAGCAATTATGGCTTGTAACAAAAATAAGTATAGACCAATACCCCATGTTATTAAAAATCAAGTTAAACTTGGATTTAAAAAATATGATAATAACGGATCAACATCAAAAATAATACAATAAATGCAAATTTACACTAATATGAATAGCACTTTTCCAGATCAGATCGTATCTGATGCTGAGAAAGCTTCATGGGATTATGGTTTAGCCGTTGGTAGAGCTATTGAAGGAGAGTGGTTTAACAACTACAGAGGTGGTGGTTATAGGTTTATGACTAACTACAATACCTTTCATAATAGAAGATTATATGCTAGAGGAGAACAATCTATACAAAAGTATAAAGATGAATTGTCTATAAACGGTGATTTATCTTATTTAAACTTAGACTGGAAACCTGTGCCTATTATACCTAAGTTTGTTGACATTGTAGTAAATGGTATATCACAAAGAAGTTACGAAGTTAAAACATTTGCTCAAGATCCGGAGTCGATGAGAAAAAGAACTCAGTATGCTCAAAATATTATAGATGATATATTTTTAAAGCAATATGATGAAGCTGTTAAAAAGAATTTTAAAATAGACTTATCTAAAAGTAAAAAAGATAAAGATTCTCCAAAAAGCTTAGATGAGCTTCCTGCTCATATGCAATTAAACTATAAACAGTCTATAGAAATTGCTGAAGAAGAATTAATAAGCCAAGTACTAGACAAAAACAAATATCATTTAATTAGAAAAAGATTAAACTACGATTTAACAGTTCTAGGTATTGGAGCTGTTAAAACTACATTTAATAGATCTGAAGGTATTGTATTAGACTATGTTGATCCTGTTAATTTAGTATACTCATATACTGAAGATCCTAATTTTGAAGACTTATACTACGTTGGTGAAGTTAAAAACATTAGTCTACCTGAGCTTAAGAAAGAATTTCCTACTATCAGTAACAGTGAATTAGAAAAAATTCAAAAGTACGAAGGTAATAGTAGCTATAGCAGAGAATGGAACGGTAAAAGAGATGGTCAAACTGTTCAAGTTTTATATTTTGAGTGGAAGTCTTATACTAATCAAGTTTTTAAAATAAAGAAAACCAACGTTGGTTTAGAAAAAGTTATTGAAAAGCAAGATACATTTTTAGAAGCAGAAGATAATGATAACTTTAAAAAAGCTTATAGATCAATAGAAACACTTTATTGTGGAGCTAAGATTTTAGGTTTTGAAAACATGTTAAGATGGGAAATGTCTGAGAATATGACAAGACCTTATTCTGACAGTGTTAAAGTTAATATGAGTTACAATATATGCGCTCCTAGAATGTACAGAGGACGCATAGAATCACTCGTGTCTAGAATTACAGGTTTTGCTGATATGATTCAGTTAACTCATCTTAAACTGCAACAAGTAATGTCTAGAATAGTACCTGATGGTGTATATTTAGATATGGATGGTTTAGCAGAAGTTGATCTTGGTAATGGTACTAATTACAACCCAGCTGAAGCTTTAAATATGTATTTCCAAACTGGTTCTATTGTTGGTAGATCAATGACTCAAGATGGAGATCAAAACTTAGGTAAAGTTCCAATACAAGAATTACAGTCTTCTTCTGGTGGTGCTAAAATGCAAAGCTTAATACAGACCTATCAGTATTACTTGCAAATGATAAGAGATGTAACCGGGTTAAACGAAGCAAGAGATGCTAGTACACCTGATCCATCATCTTTAGTTGGATTACAGAAGTTAGCTGCGGCAAATTCCAATACTGCTACTAGACACATACTACAGGGTAGTTTGTTTTTAACTCTTAAAACATGTGAAAACATATCACTTAGAGCTGCTGATGCTTTGATGTTCCCACTAACTAGAATGTCGCTACAGAATAGTATATCTAATTATAATATACATACACTGGATGAACTTTCTAAATTAAGTATACATGATTTTGGTATATTTATTGATTTAGAACCAGACGAAGAAGAGAAGCAAATGCTAGAGCAAAATATACAAGTAGCGTTATCAAAAGGTGGTATTGATTTAGAGGATGCTATAGATATTAGAAATATAAACAATTTAAAGCTGGCTAACGAACTACTTAAAAAACGTAGACAAGAAAAGCAAAAGCTAGAACAACAACAAAAACAACAATTAATTCAAGCTCAAGCTCAAGCTAACGCTCAAGCTAGTGAGGCTGCTGCACTTGCTGAAGTTCAGAAAAATCAAGCTTTAAACGAGACTAACATTCAGTTTGAGCAAGCTAAATCTCAATTTGATATTCAAAGAACTCAAAGCGAGTACCAACTAAGAAAAGAATTAATGGCTGAGCAGTTTGGATATGACATGCAATTAAAGCAGATGGATATGCAAGCTACTAAGCAGAAAGAAAAAGATATTGAAGATCGAAAAGATGAAAGAGTTAGAATGCAAGGAACTCAACAAAGTAAAATGATCGATCAACGTAAAAACGGTTTACTACCTACAGATTTTGAGTCAAATCAACCTGATAATCTAGGTGGTGATGCACAAGGCGAGATGATGCCACAATAACATTTATTAACTATTATATTATATTATGTCAGAAGAAATAAAAGAAACTTCTACTGGTGAGTTAGAGCAAGGTGAATTTAAACTTAAAAAGAAACCTAAAAAGCTAGCTAATAGAAAACCAGAAGAAACAGTAAAGGTAGATTTATCTAAGAAAGAAGAAACACCTAAAATAGAAATTAAAAAAGATGCCGTTCCAGAGTCAAGCACAACGAAGGTGGATGTACGCGAACTTTCCAAAGATGGCGTCGAAGTGGGAGAAACACACACCGAAGAACCGAAAGCTACCGAAGAGAAAAAAGAAGAGCCAGTAGCAACTATAACTGAAATTACTGAAGAAATTAAAGAAGAAGAAAAAGTAATTGAAGATATTAAAGAAGAGATAAAAGAAAATCCTAAATTAGAACTACCAGAAAATGTAGAAAAACTAGTGGATTTTATGAAAGATACTGGAGGCACAGTAGAAGACTATGTAAGGTTAAACGCTGATTACTCTAGTATTAGTGAAGAAGCTTTGCTAAATGAATATTATAAAAAGACTAGGCCACATCTTGATCCTGAAGAAGTTAAATTCCTTATGGAAGATAAATTTATTTATGATGAAGATTTGGATGAAGATCGCGATATAAGAAAAAAGAAACTCGCGAAAAAAGAAGAAATTGCAAAAGCCAAAAGCTTTTTGGAGGAAACGAAAAAGAAGTATTACGACGAGATTAAGTTAAGACCGGGCGCTACTCAAGAACAACAAAAAGCAATGGAGTTTTTCAATAGATATAACAAAGAACAAGGTGTGATAAAAAAACATCATGAGGACTTTAAACAAAATACCAATAAGTATTTCAACAATGAATTCGAAGGTTTCGATTTTAAAGTTGGTGAAAAACGTTTTAGGTATAGTGTTAATAACGCTAATGATGTTGCTGAGAATCAATCTAAACTTTCAAACTTTACTAAGAAGTTCTTAAACAAAGATGGAAGCGTGAAAGATTTAAAAGGTTATCATAAAGCACTTTATACTGCAGATAATGCCGATAGTATAGCAAATCATTTTTATGAGCAAGGCAAAGCCGATGCTGTTAAAGATATAACTGCTAAGTCTAAAAACATAAATAATGAAGCGCGCACTTCACCTTCAGGGGATATATTTATAAACGGGCTAAAAGTAAAAGCAATAAATGGAGTAGATAGTTCTAAGTTAAAAATAAAAAGAAAAAAAACAACTTAACTAAAAATTAAAAATTATGAGTTTTGCAACAAGTGGGAGTTTTCCTGCAAGTTTAATTCCAGCTCAAAAGAAGCAAGCTTTAAGTAACAACTACTTAAACTTTGCTGATGGTACAAGCGATTGGGCACAACAATATCTGCCTGAGCTTTACGAAGCTGAAGTTGAGAGATATGGTAATAGAACATTATCAGGTTTCTTAAGAATGGTTGGCGCTGAAATGCCAATGACATCTGATCAAGTACTTTGGTCTGAACAAAATAGACTACACGTTTCTTATAATGAGTGTAATGCTAAAGGTGGTGCTCTTACTGACACTATTCAAATTCAATTAGCTAATGCTAATCCAACTACTGGTGGTAGAGGTAACAACACTGTAGCTATTAAAGCTAATCAAACTATATTAGTTGCTGATAACGCTACTGGTTTAATTACTTCAAAATGTATCGTATCTAGCGTAACACAACCTACTGCTCCAGCTACAGTTGCTGAAATAGTAGTTGTACCTTATGCTGGTGCTGCTTTACCTGCTGGTTTACAAACGGCTGGTGCTAGTACTTTAAACTTATTTGTTTATGGTTCTGAGTTTGGAAAAGGTTCTGATGATGCTTCAATGACATCTATTGAGCCAAGTTTTACTGAATACCACAACTCTCCAATTATCATTAGAGACAAGTATGAAGTAAACGGTTCTGACGCTGCACAAATCGGTTGGGTAGAAATAGCTACTGAAGATGGAACATCTGGATACTTATGGTATTTAAAAGCTGAGTCTGAAACAAGACTAAGATTTGAAGACTATATGGAGATGTCATTAGTTGAAGGTGAAAAAGCTGGTCACACAGTCGCTATGCCAAATCAAACTAGTGTTAACTTAAAAGGTACAGAAGGTTTATTCGCTGCTATTGAAGCAAGAGGTAATGTATATCAAGGTTTTGCAGGTGCTGCTGCTCCAGGTTCTGGTGCAATGGGAGATTTCGATGAGATCCTTAAAAACTTAGATAAGCAAGGTGCTATTGAAGAAAACATGCTTTTCTTACAAAGACAAACTGCTTTAGATTTTGATGATATGATCGCAGCTATGGCTGGTGGAGGTTATGCTTCTACTGCTGCAGCTTCTTATGGTCTATTTGGCAATGAAGAAGACATGGCGCTTAACTTTGGGTTTTCTGGTTTCAGAAGAGGTTCTTATGACTTCTACAAAACTGATTGGAAATATCTAAATGATGCTTCAACAAGAGGTTTATCTAAAGCTATTGATGGTGTTTTAGTTCCTGCTGGAACTTCTACAGTATACGATCAAATGCTTGGATCAAACATTAGAAGACCTTTCTTACATGTAAGATATAGAGCTTCTGAATCAGAAGATAGAAGATACAAAAACTGGATCACTGGTTCAGTAGGTGGAGCTTATACTTCTGGTGTTGATGCAATGTCTGTACATTTCTTAACTGAAAGATGTTTAGTAACACAAGCTGCTAATAACTTCGTGTTATTCAAAGTAGTTTAATTTATTAACATTTAAAAAGATAGAAATTATGAGTTATATTTATGTAACAGTGGCTGGTTCTGGAACAGGATCAGAAAACACTACAAAACCAATCCCAACAGATAACATAGTAGCAGTTACAGGAGGATCTACTTCTACTGTAATTACTTACTCTATGGTTTATAGTGAGAATCAAATTATTACTTTGACTCACGCGGCTGTTGGAGCTGCAGTACCAACTTTCATTAAATTGGTAGTTGATGCTCTTAGAGAATCACAAGAAAACCCAGGTAAACTTGTATCAATTGATACTTCTACTTATGCGGTTTCTGACTGTATTCAATCTCACAGTTAATTAAACTAATATAAGATCCCGCTTCGGCGGGGTCTTTTTTAATTATTATATTATATTATATTATGGAAACAAAAGAAAAGAAAGCTCCTGAAGTAAAAGATACTTGGGAGTATAAAGATAGAAATTACTACTTAAGTAATAACAAAGAACCTTTAAGTTACACAATACCTAGCAAACACACTAGAAAATATCCACTAGTTTGGTTTGACAAAGATAGAGGATATGAAAGAGAACTTAGATATGCTACTAATCAACAAAGTATATTTGTAGACGAGCAGAAAGGACAAGTAACTTTAAAGCATATAGTATTTGAACATGGTGTTTTACATGTACCTAAAGAGAAAAGAAGCTTACAAGAATTTTTAGCTAAGCATCCACATAATGGGATTATATTTTCTGAATTAGACAAACAAGTAGAAGCTGTAGATCAATTAGAATATTTAGAACTAGAAGCAGATGCTGTTAGTTTAGCTAGATCAATGGATATAGACCAAGGAGAAGCTATACTACGAGTAGAAATTGGATCTAGTGTTTCTAATTTAAGTACTAAAGAATTAAAAAGAGATTTATTATTATTTGCTAGACAAAACCCAGGTTTGTTCTTAAATTTATCTCAAGATGAAAATATTATATTAAGAAATTTTGCTATAAAAGCAAGGGAAGCAGGTGTAATATCTATATCTTCAGATCAAAGAACTATTAAATGGGCTAGTAATGGACGTAAATTAATGACTGTACCATTTGACGAAAATCCTTACTCAGCAATGGCTGCGTGGTTCAAGACAGATGAAGGTTTAGAGATTTACAAGTCGATTGATAAAAAACTCAAATAACAAGTGATTATAAATTAGGGTGGTATTTCGCCACCCTTTTTTTTTAAAAATATTAAAATGGCAATAAACGTAAATACTGTATATACAACCGTATTAAGTATCCTTAATAAAGAACAAAGAGGATATTTAACTCCAGTTGAATTTAATAAGTTAGCTACTCAGGTGCAATTAGAAATCTTTGAAAACTTTTTTGAAGATTATAACCAGTATATACGCATGCCGAAAACAGATGTAGAGTTCGCGTCACGCATGGATCATATACGGGAAGAGTTTCAAGTGTTTGAGAAAACGGCAAACGCTTCTGCTGTAGCTATAAACGTTTATACGCAACCTACAGATCTTCATAGATTCGGTTCTGCTTTTTACACTAAAGGAACAAACTCACCTGAAATAGGTATATTAAGTAAAAGAGATTATCAACAACAGATATTATCTCCTCTTTTGCAACCAACCACTAACTTTCCCGTAGCAACATATAAAGAAGATAAACTTACAGTATTTCCTGCTGTAACTGGTCCTGTCGTTTCAGACGTTAGTTTTAACTATATTAAAAAACCAAGTGATCCTGTTTGGGGTTATACTGTAGGAGGTTTAGGTCAATACTTATATAATGGTGGAACTTCTACTGATTTTGAAATAAGTGATAGCCAACAAACAGAGTGTATATTAAAAATACTACAATATGCTGGGGTGATAATAAGAGATCCTAATATAGTACAAGCTGCACAACAAGAATTAATGCAAGATCAAGCTAACGAAAAAAGATAATAAAAAATGGGGTTACTAACAGAAACTAACGAACAATACTATGCTGGTCAACAATCATTTACAGCTACAGCAGCTCAAACAACTTTTACGTGGACTGGCGATGTTGCTTTAATAGCTACCACAGCTACTAGCTACACTAATTTTAAATTATTAGTAGACAACGTAGAGTGGACACAAGTGACTGGTGCTCCTGTAGGGACACAATATCAATTATCTGGCGACAACATAGTAACTGTACCAGCTATGGCTGGAGCTGAAGTAGTTGTTATACAATTATTAGATAGTGCTAAATGGGCTAATAATAATAGTTATAGCTATATTACTTTAACTGACGTTATAAATAACTTTATGGTAGCTTATGTAGGTATGGATAAATTAATACCTAGAGTTAAAAGATCAGATGTTGTGTTTCATGCTAAGCGTGGTTTGCAAGAGTTTTCTTATGACACATTAAAATCTATAAAGTCTCAAGAGCTTACTATACCACCTAGCTTATCTATTATAATACCACAAGACTATGTTAATTATGTAGAAATGTCTAGGATAGATGACTTAGGTGTTAAACATGTTATATACCCAACCACGTTAACTAGTAATCCTTATACTGTGCCAGTTCAAGATGCTAGTGGTGTACCTACACAGAATAATTTAGGTGAAAATTTAGAAGGTAGTTCTCAAACTAATGAAAGATGGGATACTGCTGACGACAACCAATTAACAGGAGCTTACAATAATGATATGTACAATGCTGGTGTGTACAACTGGACTTGGGATAAAGTGGCTTATGGTAGAAGATATGGTTTAGATCCAGAAACTTCACAGACTAATGGATGGTTTACTATAAATGATAGAGAAGGTAAATTTTCTTTTAGTAGTAACTTAGCTGGTCAACTTATTATATTAGAATACATATCCGATGGATTGTCAGTAGATTATGACACTAAGATACCTAAGCTAGCAGAGGAAGCAATATATATGCATATAATATATAATATACTAGCTGGAAGAATTAATGTCCCAGAATACATTGTTCAAAGGTATAAAAAAGACAGACGAGCTGCACTTAGAAATGCTAAGATAAGATTAAGCGAAATTAAATTGAATCAATTTGTTCAAGTTATGAGAAACAAATCTAAATGGATTAAACATTAATTATGCCAGAAATTAAAAATACATTTCTAGCGTCTAAGATGAATAAAGATATTGATGCTAGATTACTTCCAAATGGCGAATATAGAGATGCTTTAAATGTAGGTGTAAACACTTCAGAAGGGTCAGATATAGGAGCATTAGAAAATATTTTAGGAAATATTAAGATAGCGGACTTTGGCTTAAGCACTACGTGTAATTTAGAGGTTATTGGTAAATGCGTAGATGACGTTAATGAAAGGTTATTTGTATTTATAACAAATTGGGATGATGGTTCTGCCAGTAATTTAAACACAAGTATTGGAGCTTTAGCTACATATGTTAAATGTTATATATGTATGTATGATGCTAGAAACCAAACCGAAGCTATATTAGTTCAGGGTACTTTTCTTAATTTTTCAAAAACAAATATTATAACTGGCGTTAATGTATTAGAAAATTATTTATTTTGGACAGATAATAGAAATCAACCAAGAAAAATAAACATTGATTCAGCATTATCTAATTCTAGTTTTTACACACGTGAAGAGCAAATATCAGTAGCTAAACCAGCGCCATATAAAGCTATAGAATTATATAAGACATTTGGTGGAAATGATGTTTCCACAATGCTAGACGTTATAAGCGAATATTTACCAGATGGTCAAACTAATAACCCTTATTATGATGCTACTTGGGGAGGTGATAGTGAATATTTAAAAGACAAGTTTGTAAGATTTTCATATAGATATAAATTTGTAGATGGTGAATATTCTTTAATAGCGCCATTTACTCAAATCGCTTTTATACCTGAACAAGATGGTTATTTTATCGATAGAGAAGCTATACCAGCTGTGGCTACTTCTACAGCAATAAATGACGATGATAAAACATACGTAGGTACTGACGTAGATTTCATGGTAAATAAAGTAAATAGAATTTTGCTGCAAATACCTGTACCGCAACAATTAGATGGAGTAGGCGCATGGAACTTTGCTTTTACAAATCTTCACATATCTGAAATAGACATATTATACAAAGAATCTAACGAAACAAGTATAAAAATTGTAGAAACAATTAAAAGATCTACTTTTGAAACGGTTACTAGCGGATCATTAGAATATATATACAACTCTACTAAACCATACAAGACTTTACCGAGTTCAGAAATAATAAGAGTGTCAGATGTAGTTCCAATCAAAGCTTTAGCTCAAACGGTAAGTGGTAATAGAATTATTTATGGGAACTATATTAACAGGCATGCTTCACCTGCTGATTTAAACTATTATGTAAGTACTAACACAAAACAAGCAGTAGCTGATAGTCCTGACAGAATAGAATATCCAAACCATAATCTTAAACAAAATAGAAGTTACCAAGTCGGTATAGTTTTGCAAGATTATTTTGGTAGACAATCAAATGTAATATTGTCATCTCAAGATAATAATACTAATAACGCTAGTACTATTTATCATCCATATAGATCTTCAGGAGCTACACCTGCTTTGTTTTCTGCTACAGATACTTGGCCAGGTGATAATCTAGTTGTTAACTTTGCAAGTGCTATACCTGATCAAGATCCAGGAAACATAGGATATCCAGGCTTGTATAGTACAACTAATCCGTTAGGATGGTATACATACAGGGTGGTTGTAAAACAAAAAGAACAAGAATATTATAATATATATTTTCCAGGAATATTAAATGGATATACTGATCCAGATGGGTCAGCAGGCAGTGGTGCTTCAACATCAGATCCTACTGTACATTTTGTACTACATGGAGATAATATAGATAAAGTACCAAGAGATTTAACAGAGTTAGGTCCTGATCAAAAAATATTTAGATCATCAAAGCGAAATACAAATGTTAAAATGTTTTCGTCATTAGCAGATGAACAATGGATGAAATCTCAGCCAAGAACGCAAGAAGAAATATCTGATTACTATGCTCAGCAAGATGCTTTATTTAGAGATTCTGTTTCTACTGTCCCAGAAAATAGTAGTTTAGATGTGTTTTTAAGAGTTAATACTGATACTACAGGTTCTTCTGCTGCAGATATGGTTAATAAACAACATTTTTTTCCTACAAATTTTATAAAACCAGATAATGTTACTACTATAGGTACTCTTACAGATTTAGGCTTATATGACGGTACAAGTTCTGGACCAGCAAAAGATAATCCGGTTTACTATAATTATCAATCAAAGCCACTTATAGCCCAAACTTCAGTTCAAGATATAACAATAGGAGAACTAGCTACTAATGCGTTTCCGTTTTTAGGAGTTTACGAAACTAAACCTATAAAATCAGCTTTAGAAATATTTTGGGAAACTACAACTAATGGAGATGTAGCGTCACTTAATACTTTAATTACTTCTTCAGATACAGAATCAGTAGTTAAATTTGAAGATACTATATACTCTGGAAGTGGTAGTCAACCTGGACCAGTATCTATTCTATATGAAAATATAGCTATCGGCGCTGACGCGACACAAGTGTTTAAAGCTGTTAATTCTACTGGTGCTACTAGAACTACATCTACAGGTACATTAGTAAGTGTAATTAATGGATTAGGTGCTGATGTAACTAGTAATTACTCTTTAACTAGCATAGGAAGTGGAACGTACAAATTAGTAACTGCAGCAAAAGTAGTTTCATCTTTAAACTACGCGCAGACTGCAAGATACAATACTGGTTTAGAATTTCAATTAACGGTCACGATAAGGATGGTTAGTAGTAGTGCTGCTTCAGCAATAACTACTAATAATTCTTTTAATATTAATATTTTAAATGTAGCACCTCAATATGTAGCACCCGCTTCTGCAGCAGTAGAAAATATAGCTACTACCCCTACTGCTACTACTAGTTTATATACTATAATAGCTACTAATGGAAGTATTAATGAAAATAGATGGGGTGAAGATGTTGAATTTGAAATAACTTCTCAAATTATTAGCGGTGGTGAAGCTATAAATTATTTCTTTCTAAATAATCAAATTATTGATTCATCTAATAGAGCTACTATTAAGCTGTATCACAATGGAGCCGATAACACGACGGTTATCCCTACAGGTGTATATGATATTGTAGTTAAATTTAGAGATAGACCAGTTGGTCCTATCGACTTTACTAAAACACTAAACTTTAAAGTAACTGTTTCTTAAGTAATAAATTAAATAAATAAGTAATTATAAATTATGGCTTACGCATTACCAGTAAAATACTACAATTCCTTCTTATTAAAGAAAGCTTCAAGTAATTTAGTTTCTCCATATGCTGCTCCTTTCAACTGGCCAGGTCTTCCTTGGAACCCCGCTAAAAGCGCTTATGATGGCACAGCTTTAAGTCCAGTTTATCCAACTTTTCCTTTTGGATCTGGTGTTACTTATGGAACTGGAAATCAGTGGTATTTAGAAGAAGCTAGAATAAAAGGTGGATTTAACAATACTAGTGTTGATTTTGGAGTAAGAGCTTATGCTGTAGAAGAATCAAATGCTCAGCCAAACAATCAAAGCTCTTTAATTTATTCTGGTATTTTAAACAACGCTACAGGTTTTAATGCTACTAATGTATTTTCTATTGGTGAAAATATTACTAAAGGATTTAACCCAGCTGATGGTTCTATACAAAAACTTTATGCGGCAGATACTAATGTTATAGTGTTTCAAGAAAGTAAGGTTAATAAGATCCTTATAAACAAAAATACTGTGTACTCTGGAGATCAAGGAGCTCAAGAAAGCGCTTTAACTAGAGTGCTTGGACAAATATATCCTTACGCTGGAGCTTTTGGAATTAGTAAAAATCCTGAATCTTTCGCAGTTTTTGGAAATAGAAAATATTTTGTTGATCAAAACCAAGGGTTAGTTTTAAGATTATCTAATGATGGTTTCACACCTGTATCAGCATATGGTATGAGAGATTACTTTAGAGATACTTTAGCTACTGTTTCTACTAATTATAGACCAGTTATAGTCGAACAAAGTTTTAATCTAACAGTAGATGCTGATGGTAATTTAAGTATACCTGTTGTATCTGGAGATGTTGCTTGTAATTTTCAAGCTGGATCTAGTATATATTTAAATGGTTTACCGGTCGAAAACAATAAAACCGGCGGAAATTTATTTTTAGTTGGAACTGTTGATCCTATTACAGCTGGTATTACAAGTACTACCAGTATAACTACTGCGGGATCTGGATATACAGCAGGTTTAAATGGAACAACTGGAGGTAGTGGAGATGGAAACTTAGCGGTAACTATTGGAGTTGATGGAGGTGGTGGAATAACTAGTGCTACTGTTTACACTCCTGGGAATGGGTATAAAGTTGGTGATGTTGTAACTGTTGTAGGTACAGGTACTTTAGGAACATTAACAGTAACCGCAATTGTTAATGAAACAATATTTATATTTGGTGAAGATAATGTTCAATTTTGGACTCCAGCACCTCCTATAAGTGCTACAACGGCGATTACTTTAGGTTTTGAAACTAGAGAAATAGGTAGAATATTCGGAGCTTGGGATATACACGATGATAGTTACGCAGTTTCTATACAATCTAATAATGGTACGGCTAATTACGCTACATTAACATATAGTGAATCAAGTAGAGGTTGGGTGAGTAGACATAGCTATAAGCCTCAGTTTATGGATAGTATGCGTGATAAGTTTTATTCTACTAATCAAGGCTCTATATGGCAGCATTATGACAATGTCACTGTTAATAATAGAACTAATTATTATGGAACAAGATATGACGCTAGTATAGAATTTGTTTTAAACCAAAAACCATCTGTAAATAAAAACTTTTTAACATTAGGTTATGAAGGTAGCAATGGTTGGCAAGCTGACTTTTTTAAATCTGATTTTGAAGGGTTTAATTACGAATATTATACTACACCTGTTGGAGGTTATATACAAAACCAAGACACAGCGGCATTAATTCTAAGTAATCTTAAAGGAAGATATGAAATTAATACACCTACTAACACAGGTACAAACGCTGTTACACCACCTTTTGAATATGCTGGGTTTGTTAGAAAAGAGAACAGATACGTAGCTAATCTTATCAATAATAGTGTCGCTAGAGGTGGTGAAGTAATTTTTGGATCATCTATGTCAGGAATTAAGGGTTATTACTCTACAGTGCAACTATCTACTGATAACACAACAGAGCCTGGTGGTGAAAAAGAATTATTCTTAGTGTCTTCTACTTTTTCAGTATCCTCTTATTAAAAATCAAATTAAATGAAAAACGAAACATTAATATCTAGAAATACTAGTATAGCAGAACCTAATCTCGCTATGCAGAGTCAAATTGTAGAATTTCAAAGTTATTTACAAAACTTAGATAATGAAAACTTTATTGTATACGACGATAAAGCTTCTACAAAAGTATGTCCTTTAAAACACACTTTCTCTGATGGTATATATGTGAGAGAAATAACTATACCTGCAGGCATGTTTATAGTAGGCAAAATACATAAGCATGACCATCCTAACTTTTTATTAAAAGGAAAAGTGGTTGTGGTAACAGAAGATGGAATAGAAGAGCTAGAAGGACCGTTATCAATGATATCTAAAGCAGGTACTAAAAGAGCATTATATGCCGAGACGGACTTAGTATGGACGACTATACATGCTAATCCATCTAACACAGAAGATTTAGAAGAGCTAGAAGAAAATATTATAGCTCCTACATATTTAGAGTATGAAAAATTTAAACAATTAAAAAAATAAGTTATGGCATGGGTAATGGTAGGCGTAGCTGCTGTAAGTTTAGGCGCGGGAATAGTAGATTCTCACAAGCAAAATAAAAAAGCTAAAGAAGAAGCAAAAAAAGCTGCTGATACTGAAAACCGCATGAAGCTTTTTGAGCAAGGTAGACAACCTGTAATAAATAAAGCTGATGAAATTAGAGCAATGAAAAATGATCTGTCTAATCCATACGCTAATTTACCAGTAGCTACTCAAGCAGCTGAAATGCAAGCTGAGCAAACTGATCAAGCCTTAGCAAACACACTAGATACTATTAGAGCTACAGGTGCAGGAGCTGGCGGAGCTACAGCTTTGGCTCAAGCCGCGGCACAAAGCAAGTCTAAAGTAGCAGCTAGTATAGAGCAGCAAGAAGCTGCTAACGCACAAGCAGCAGCTAAAGGAGAAGCTCAATTACAAAGCGATAAAGCTAATATAGAAGCAAAAGCTATAGCAGAAGAAATCGGTGCTTACGGTAGACAAGAAAAAAGAGATATAGTTCAATTAAACAGAATGCAAAGCCAAATGGAAAATGCCCAAGCTAGGCAATCTGAATATGAGCAAGCTTCTGATCAAGCTATTAGCGACTCTTTAAGTGGTACGGGAACAGCTTTAAGCGGTGTTGATTTTACTTCAATGGGTAATCCTTAATATTAAATAAGAAATGGGAACATACGAAAATCCAGACAAAAGACCTATAAGCACTAAAGGAAGAGCTTTAGGAGCAGGTATACAAAGAATGGTTACAGGCTTTGCTAATGATAAAATAGCTAGAGATGGCAAAAAAGCTAGAGATGAAGAAGAAGCTGCAGCATTGTTGAAGCAAAGATCATCAAAAGCTAGTAGCACGTTTGATTCTGGTTATGATGGTATCAGTGATGATATAAATAGCTTTTCACAAGACTTAGGCGCTGGTAATAGAAATGTTTTTAAACAAGAGATAGTAAATTTATTAGATGGAAAAAGAGATGAAATATCTGATTGGATAAAAGATAATCCTGAAGCTTCTCAAACAGAAATAACAGCTAAAATAAATTCAGGTACAGAGTATATGGGCAACTTGCAAAATACTTTAACTGGCTTGTCTCTTGCTCGTGAAGAATATTTAGCTGCTAGAGATTTAGGTGCGGGTGAAAAAGGAGCTTTAGTTCCTGGTTATAATCCTGATTTAATAAAATTTTTTGAAGCTCAAGAAAGAAACGACCCAAACATGCATTTTACCGTAGATGACAATGGTGAGTTTAGAATAAGTGTTGTTAATGAAGAAGAGCTAGGAAATGCTATGAACAACATGACTGACGATCAACAATTAGAGTTTACTTCATTCAATGCTAGCAACATGGTTAAAAGCCATGCTGATGGTAATCCATTTTTTAGAACTGTACAACCTTTCGATTATAGTGAAATGCAAACTACTATTGATGATTCCATTAGAAAAGGTGATAAAGATTTAGGAACAGTAGACAAAGATGGTAATATAACTTATAATAAAACTGCTGTACAAGATTTTTATAAAACAACACCAAATGGTCAAGCAATACTTAAATCTTATGAAGAAGACCCAGACGCGCAGGGTCATTGGTTAGGTATGGGTGAAAAAGTTATAGTTGATGATGAAATAGCTTATACTAATAATAGTGGTAATTTCAATACAGGTTTTCAACCAGCTTTGCTTGATGGGTTTTTAGAAGTGCTACCTGAAGCTGTAAAATCAACTAGAAAAAAAGGTTATTAAATAAAATTTCATGAACGAGGAAAAGTTAAAAAGATTTTACGATAATAGTATAAAGCATTTTGATCTACCTGATTTTAATACTTTTAAATCAGAAATGCAAGATGATTCTAATTTAGCTAGGCTTAGAAAAAATATGTTACCATATTACGATTTGCCAGAATTAGAAGTAATGAAAACAGATTTTTTTAGCGGAGGGTTAACTGGTAAATCAGGAAAAGGTAAAACTACAGAAAGTGTTGAAGTTACTGAAGTTGATGAAGAACCTACTGAGGAACAAGCTGAAGAAACTAAAAAATCTATAAATTACCAAAAAGAAAAAGAGGTAATAGATAAAGCTGAACAAGTAGTCAAGTTAAGGTTGATGAGAAACGACACTATATCTGATGAAGAAAAAGCAAAAAAATTAAAAAAATTAGAAGAGTTTAACGCTAAGAAAAGAGCTAAACTAGACGAAGACGTTCAGGATGATTTTGCTAGTAAACTTTTTGAAATAACTAATACAGGCGCTTCAGATGAAATGGTAGAACAATGGACTGAAGAAGTAACTACTCCAGCTCCACAAATAGACACGCCATTTTTTGGAGCAATACCTAAAGCCTCTATTACTGCGCCTTATGAAGCTTTTTTAGAGTCAGCAGAAAAAAGTTTAAAAGATCAAGGCAAAGATCCTGGAAAAGAAGACGTTAAAGAAATGGCTATAAAAATGGCTATAGCGGACAAAAACACTAAGTGGAAAGCTGGTCAAACTGCTGAAGTCATGGAACAAGTTGAGACAGATTTTGGTATAGATAGAACAGATACTTCAATCTCTCAAATTTTTTCCGATATTGGAAGTGCTGTGTCAAGTACTTTTGATATTATGACTGAGGAAGGTAGAAACAAGTTCATTAGCAATCTTTCAGAAGAAGATAAAAAAAGAATACAAGAACAAGGAGCTTGGAGTTCTGCGGCAATGCAAGCTAATGCGGTTTTTGGTGGTAAGCAAGGCAAAGAATACTATGACGCTAGAATAAAAATATATGACAAACTAGAAGTTAAACAAAAAGAATTAGAAAAAGAATACGCTAGTCAAGTTAATAATATAGTTAGTCGGGGAGATAATATCAAAAAAGAAATTGAGTCTATAAACAGTTATGAAGAGAAATTTAAAAATCTTCAAGAAAAAGGAGAGAAAGTTTCTGATCAAGAATATTCTGATTATGCAAGATTATTTGAAAAAGTAAAAGTAGATAGAGCTCTATACCAGAAAGACATAGATGATCTAGGGTCTAAAGCAATTCCATCAAATGATTATGATACTATAAAAAATCTTACACTTAAAACTTACGATAACCTTGAGATGGTTAATAACAATGTTTTATCCTCTGTTATGACTGTTGGTGCTGGTGTTGGTACTTTAGTCCATGAACTAACGTTACCAGAAATGATTAAATGGAGTGGTTTAGATATAGAAAGTGAAGAAGGTTTAACTAAAATTTTTGGAGAAGAAGAATCTACTATAAAAGAACTAGCTAGAAACCAAGGTAAAGCTAATTTGTCTATGAGCAATGCGTTGGATTCAGCTCATCAAATGGGTAATGCTATAAAAGGTCAAAATGCTCCTGTTCCTTCTATTGGTGAAGTAGATTCATTAGGTGACTTTGGTATGTATATGATGGATCTAGCTTCAGGTCAAATGGTTAACACTGCTCTTACCGTAGCTTTTCCACCTGCTGGTCTACTTGTATTAGCTGGCAGCGCTGCTGGAGGTAAGATGTATGAGATGAACAAAGAGATGGAAGGTGTTGAGTGGACTGCTGAAGAATTAGCAGACATGAAAGAAAGTGGCGTTACCCCACCAGATTCTAAATATAAAGTTCCTCCAGTTAATTATAATGCTTTAGAGTACTTTGGTACAGGAGCAATGGTAGGTGGTGCAGAATACTTAACTGAAAAAGTAAGTTTAGGTATATTAAAAGGTGGTTTTAAAAATGTTCAAAAAGCATTTGACTTAAGTGGTGATGGTATAAACGCTACTTTAAAACAAATGACAACTCCCAAGCAGTTAGCTAAATTAGGTTATAACTTTGGTAAAGATTCTTTTAAAGAAGCTGGAGCAGAAGGTATAGTACAGTTAACTAGTAATTTTGCTGATAGAGTTGTGTTAGGAAAAGAAGATGTTTCTATAATGGATGGCATGACAGATTCTATGGCTGCTGGTTTCTTTATGGGTAACATGTTTTCAGGACCTCCAGCAATAGCTTCAATGGTTACAACTGCTTTTTCTAGTGAAGCAGAGTTTGCTCAAGCCAATAAACTAAATGCTCAAATGATATCTTTATCTAAGCAAAGAGATGCTATACTTGCTAAAGATCCAAGAGATAGAGATGGTGCAGCTGGTATGCTTCAATCTCAAATTGAAGAAACTTTAGACAAGCAAATGGAAAGCATGAATAAAGTTAGGCAAAGAACTTTAGATATGACTGGTTCTGATCGTCAAGGCATGATTGATCAATATAATAAAGAGCATAAGTTAAGAAGTGAAATTGACAAGATAAACGAAAATCCTGACATAAGCAAAGAGAATAAAGCTATAATGGTAAATGGTCGGTTAGATGGTATAGCTAAAAGTGAAGCTATTAGAAGTCGTATATTATCTGATGCTACATTCAATGCTGATATTAAGAGACAATCAGATTTATCAACTAAAATAAGGACAGAAAACGGAACTCTAGATATGGTTGAGTACGTAGTGGCTGATAACTCTAAGTCTGCATTAGATCAAGGTTTAGATAAAATAGATGCTATGGACTTGACTGATCAACAAAAGTCTGCGTTAAAAGATAATCTTACCACAGAGTTTAATGCTATAAAAGAAAAGTCTGCTAACGGCGAAAGCTATAATGGTTTTGCTTGGGGTGACAATATAGAAATTGAGACTCAAAAGGATGGTAAAATGGTTAAAGAAACTTTAAACGTTCCTATGACCTTTGCTTTAAATAAGAATAATGCTACAGTAGCTTCTCATGAACTAGGTCATCAAACAATGTATAAGCAGTTTATTAAAAATAATCCGCGAGCTGTTGAACTAGTAGATGAATTAGAGTCTTATGTAAAAAATAATTATAAAAAAGCTTATGATAATTTTAAAGCTGTAAGAGCCGCTTACGAATCTGAAGGTCTTAGTAAAGAGCAAATGGCTGAAGAGCAACTGGCTAACCTTAGTGATTTCATGAGAATGAATAATTTACAAGGTGATAGAACTTTGCATAACAAGTTATTTGGTAGATTTCAAAAAGTAAATGATGGTAATAATCAAATTGAAACTGGTAAAGATGTATTTGACATGCTTACTAGCTACAATCAATCATTTGAAACTGGGCAATTACAAGGTCTGGCTAAGTCTATTATAAAAGGTGATGCTAAAGTTAAAGCTAAAGATCAAGCTGAAACAACAACAGCTAAAGACGAAAAATCTAAAACTGCTTTTTCTAAAGATGTAAATCCTAAGCAGGTTCAAACTATGGTTGATAAGGTTGCTAACAGAGCTTGGTCTAAATTTGGTAAACCTATACCTGCTAATGTTAAACAAAAAGCTGGAGTAACTAGACAATCATACATCGAAAGCGCTAAAACAGAATTACAACAAATAGCTAAAGAGTTTGATCCTAAGAGGAAAGATAAAGACGGTAACCCTATAGACTTCAATAGGTTTATGGCTAACAGAGGTATGCAGAGAATGAATTCTCTAGCGTCTAGGCTTGGTGTAGAATCAGCTGAAAAACCTACATCAAAGAGATTAGGTCAAGCAGTTAAAGAAGGTGAAAAAGAATTTGATATTAAATCTGAAGATGCTACTCCTGAAGAAGCAATGATATCAAAAGAGGTTGGAACTGAAACAAGAAAAGGTATTAAGCTAGCAGAAAGATTAGGTGACGATGCTAAAAAGATATCTGACAAGGTTAAGAAGATGAAACCAGTTTTAGAAGGTAAAACTTATAAGACGTTAAAAGATTTAGCACCAGACGATACTCAACGTATGTTTGGTATTACACCTAAGCCAGGTAACTTAACTAAAGCAGATGTTAAAAATGCTCAAGCTTTTATTAGAAAAAATGCTGATATACTATTAGCTATGCTACCTGAAGGTACAACTATCAGTGGTAAATCTACTGGATTACAAAAAGTATTACTAGATCCTTTTTATAACAAAGGTCGTAGAGTTAAAGCTGCTAAAACAGGCAGTACTCAAGGTTTAGCGACACAGAATAAAAAACCTAATATAAAAGCTAGTGAGTTCTTAGAAGTCTTTGGGATCACACCTGCAGGCCAACCAAACGTATCTGATAGAAACACTAGTGCTAGAATTAAAGCTTTAGTAGATCAAACAGGCAAGTTACTTACTAACCAAGCTGTAAGAGAAGCAATGCCCGATGCTCCAGTTGAGATTACTGAAGGTAAGTCTAGAGTAATGTTTAGTAAAAATGCAGTTAAACCTAAAACAAAAGGAGTTAAAGAAAATATTAAGTATATACAAGAGCAAGCTGGTATTAGACCGCTAGAAACTAAAGGAGAAGGTAGAATAGAAAGCGTAAGTTATTTGTTGAATGAGTTTTTTCCTAAGTTAATTGAAGAATTTGGTGATAGTGCTCAGTTTTTGTTAAAGTCTTCTACTATTAGTCCATCAGGTAATGAAGGTGTTTCTTTTAATCAAGACGGAAGTATAAAGAAAACTGGTGGCGCTATTGGTAGAGATCAATTATTTATAAATAGTATTAATAAAACTTTAAAATCTAAACCTGAAACTCAAAAACTTATAGATGAAGGTAAATTAGGACAGCTTCAAGATATTTTAGATTTATTTAAAAGTAAAGATTTAAAGTCTAATACTAAAATAGATTCTATAAAAACAGCTACGTTACCACAAAAAACACCAAATTTACAAAGAAATATAGATAGTAGAAGTAAACATAAAGAAGGATCTAAAGCTATATTAAATAGCTTAAAGAATATGTACGATAGTAATAATAATTCTTTGTCAGGAATTGCTTTTATGCTATATAATGCTAATGCTAATTCAGCAATGTATAGAAATTTAGCTCAATTAATTGGTGTTGAAATAGGTTCGGGTAAAAATAATGCTAGAGAAGAACACATATATCAAGCTGGGCCTTGGGCTCAACGTACTTTACAAGCTATTACTAAAGACAAGAAAATATTTGATGCTTTTAATAAATGGCAAGCTGAAAATTACTATCAAGAAACTATAACTAAAGATTCAGAAAGATTAGTAGATGGAAAATATAAGCTAGAAGATGGAAGCATTTATGATGCTAAATCACAAGAACATCCATATATGAAGGAACAAATGGATATAGCCATGAAAACAGGTGATTTTAGTAATGTTCCTAGTCCAGATTTAAGAAAATATAATGAACATTTTCATTTAAACCCAAATAATATAATTAGAGAGGGAATAAGTGATGCTAAGAGATATAATGTTGAAGTTCCTAATAATTTAATTAATAATCCAGACATTGTATCACTACAAGCTAGATTAATATACGAACAAATAATAGGTAAAATAGATGCTAAAACAGCAAAAGCTGAATTAGATATTGCTTTACCTGTAGAAGTTTCTAAGAACAAAACTAATCAAAAAGTAAATGTACCTCTAGTTGATAGCCCTAAAGTAATGGACACTAAAGATTCTGAGAACATGACTTCAGAAGATGTTCTTAATAAAGCTGCTAGTTTAGATGAAGCTTTACGTAACGCTCGTAATCCTAATGCTCCAGTTAAGAAAATAAGAGTTTTTGATTTTGATGATACATTAGCTAGAACTAAAAGCAATGTATTATATACTATGCCTAGTGAAAGCATAGTTTACAATGCTAGCCCTAAGTCTTTTGATAAACTAGGCCAAAGAACTGGCTTAACATTTTTAGCTACAGATATAAAAGAAGCTCAAGCATATGCTGAAAATAACAGAGGTAATGTTAAAGAAATAACAGTTAATGACAACGCTTTAGCTAATGAACAATATGTTTTAAATAAATTAAAAGAATTAGATATTGACATAACTGAAGGATTGTTATATGAGATGATAGATTCTAGGTTTGAGGATTATTACATAGGAAAAGAAAAAGTAGAACAACTTAAAAAAGAATTAGCTAAAGATGGTTTTAAAGGTTTTAGATACGAGGATGGATCTCAAATATCTAGCAAAGGGACAGAAAGCATAGCTATATTTGATAAGTCTTCTATAAAACCTACTGAAAAACTAACTGCTGAAGAGTTTGCTAAAAAAGGAGATGAGATATTAGCTGACGGAGCTGAGTTTGATTTTTCAGAGTTTAACAAAGTAATAGATGGTAAGAAAGGTCCACTATTTGAAGTTGCTAAAAAGATACAAGAAGCAAGAGGAGCAGATGATATATTTGTACTAACTGCAAGATCTCAAGAAGCATCACCAGCTATTAAAGAGTTTTTAGATGCTATAGGTTTAAACATACCTGCTCAAAATATATCTGGCTTAGGTAATAGCTCACCATTTGCTAAATCAAACTGGATAGTTGATAAAGCAGCTGAAGGTTATAATGACTTTTATTTTGCTGATGATGCAACACAAAATGTTAAAGCAGTAAGAGACGCATTAGAAGTATTAGATGTTAAATCTAAAACTCAACAAGCTAAGATTAAGTTTAGTAAAGACTTAAACATGGAGTTTAATGAGATTATAGAACAATCTAAAGGCATCGATAAGTTTAAAATATATTCAGATGTTAAAGCTCAATTAGCAGGTGCTAGAAAAGGTAGAGGTAAATTCTTTATACCACCATCAGCTGAAGATTTTCAAGGACTACTTTATGCTATGTTAGGTAAAGGCAAGCAAGGCACAGAACAAATGAAGTTCTTTGATGAAGCTTTAAATAAACCTTATGCTAGAGCTATGGAAAACTTAGCGACAGATAGAGTTAATTTAATGGCTGACTTTAAAGCGTTAAAGAAGCAGTTAGAAGTTCCTAGAGATTTACGTAAGAAAACTAAATCAGGATTTACTAATGAGCAAGCTGTAAGAGTTTACTTATGGGCTAAGACTGGTCAAGAGATACCTGGTTTATCTAAAAAAGATTTTAAAGAGCTAAATGATATAGTAGAAAATGATCCTAAATTAAAAGTGTTTGCAAATCAATTATTATCTATAACTAAAGGTGATGGCTATTCTACACCTAAAGCTGAGTGGCAATTAGGTACTCTAACTACTGATTTAATAGATGTGTTAAATACTAATAAGCGTTCTAAGTATTTACAAGAGTGGCAAGCTAACGTTGATACTATATTCTCTAAAGATAATATGAACAAGCTTGAAGCTGCATTAGGTCCTAAGTATGTCGAAGCTTTACGTAACAGTTTAGCTAGGATGAAAGCTGGTAGAAACAGAATAGCTGGAGGTAATAGATTAAGTAATCAAGTTTTAGATTATATAAATCAATCTACCGGTGTTACAATGTTCTTTAATGCTAGATCAGCATTGCTACAAACTATATCTGCTGCTAACTTTATAAACTGGAGCTTTAATAATCCTCTTAATGCTGGTAAAGCTTTTGCTAATCAACCTCAGTATTGGAAAGATTTTACAATGCTTATGAACTCTGATTACTTAGTTGATAGACGTAATGGTTTAAAACTTAATATATCAGAATCAGAGATTGCAGATGCTGCTAAAACATCGAAGAATAAAGCTAAAGCAGTTTTAAATTACATATTAGAAAAAGGTTATATACCAACTAAGTATGCTGATAGTTTTGCTATAGCTTCTGGTGGTGCTATGTTTTATAGAAACAGAGTTAATAACTTACTTAAAAAAGGTATGAGTAGAGCTGATGCTGAAGCTCAAGCTATGGAAGAGTTTAAAGCAACATCAGAAGTTTCTCAACAGTCATCTGATCCAAGTAAAATATCACAACAACAATCAGGTGATATGGGTAGAATTATACTACAGTATGTTAATACTCCAATGCAATATGTAAGAGTACAGAAAAGAGATATGCAAGATATAATTAATAGAAGACCTATGCCTGGTAAAACACTAGCTCAAAGTAATAGAACTAGGTTGTCTAGAATAACTTACTATGCTTTCTTACAAAACATGTTATTTAATGCACTGCAACAAGGTTTGTTTGCTATGGGCTTTGGAGATGATGATGAAGAAATGAGTGAGAGTGATGAAAAAAGAATATTTAATACTGCTAATGGTATGATGGATTCTTGGCTTAGAGGTTTAGGTTTTGCTGGTGTTACTGTTCAAGTGCTTAAAAACTTAGGTATAAACATATATGATAGATCACAAAGAGATAGACCAGAATATAGCGATGCTTGGCAAAAGCTATTAGAATTTTCACCTGCTATAAAAAGTAAGCTGTCTAAACTTAGAAGTGCTGGTTATCCTTTTGATAGCAAGAAACGTAGAGAAGAAGTATTTGAAAAAGGTTTTAGCTTAGATAATCCTGCTTATGAATCGTTGGCTAAAGTAATTACTGCTACAACTAATATACCTCTTGATAGATTATTTAGTAAAATAAATAATATTAAAGGAGCGTTAGAAGACGATCAAGAAACTTGGAAATCAGTAGCTATGTTATTAGGTTGGCCAGAATGGCAGTTAGAAGATAAAGAAGATTCTAAACCTAAAACTCCAGAAGAAAAAGCAGTAGCTAAAGAAGATAAGAAAGAAGCAAGATACAAAGAGGCCGTAGGTTCTACTGATTATGATACTATAAAAAATTTAACGGCGCCTCAGCAAATCAAGTTAATGAAGTCTTTAGGTATAGATAGTGATACTATTAAGAAAGCTAAATCTGAAGATGCTAAGATTAAGCTTATTATAAAGAAACATAGCGGAGAAGAACCAACGGAAGAAGAAAAGAAAGAAATAGCTAAACAACAAAAGTTTGACGGATATAAAGCACTAACTAAGAAGGATCAAGTAGATAAACTACTTGAACTAGGTTTAACTAAAGCTCAGATAAGAGCTTTGAAATATGAAAAAGATAGAGTTAATAAACTTATAGAACTAGAAAAATGAAGATAGGTGAAAACACTGAGTTCAAACTAGATTTAAAGACAATTGTTAGTATAGTTGTTTTTACATCGACAATAATGGGAATGTACTATACCTTAGAATCAGATATAGAAGAGGCAAAAAAGTTACCTCCTGCAGAAGTTAAACGATTAGAATATGATCTTAAACAACAATGGACAGAAGGCCATATATTAACTCTAGAATTAAAAGTCAAAGAGCTACGAGAAGATTTAAAACAATTAGAAAAAGATATACATCATGGCAACAAAAAGAAGTAATATAAAAAGAACTAAAATATCTGCAGCATGTAAAGCTGCTGCTAAGAAAAAGTTTGACGTATGGCCAAGTGCTTACGCTTCAGGATGGGGAGTTAAGTGTACTAAAGCGGGTGGACCAGGTAGCATGGGTAAAAAGAAAAAGAAATAAAAATGGCAAAAAAATTTAAACCTCATATGATGTACAAAAAATGTGAAGGCATAATGGCTGAAACATTTGAAGATCATTTAAAGCTTAAGAAAAAAGGCTTTGGTCACAAACAAGACAAGTCTTGCGATAAAAAAAATAAAGATGGCAAAAAGTAAAGTTAAAGGTGGAGGCACTAAAAAAGTTTGTTTACCTGCTAGCAAAGTAAGATCAATGAGCAAAGCAGAAAAAGACAAAGTTGTAAGAGCTAAAAAATCTGCCGCATCAAAAGGTGATTATAAAAGATCTAGTAAATCAAATGTAAAAGGCGCTCGTAAAAAAGGAGCAACGCTTAGAGACTGGTTTGAAAAAGAAAACTGGATCAATGTAGCTACAGGTGAACCTTGTGGAGCTTCTAGTAGCAAAACTAAACGTAAAAGAAAATAATATGGCTTTAAAATGTACAGGTAGAAACTCTCCTTTAAAAATGCGTAAGACAACTAAAGGTAAAGGCAGAACTTTTAGGTCTACAGAAGAAGGTGCTGGTATGACTAGTAAGGGAGTTAAACAATATAGAAAAGAAAATCCTGGAAGTAAGCTTAAAACAGCTGTAACTAAATGTGATGTAAAAGCTGGTACTAAAGCTTACAAAAGACAGAAAGCATTTTGTAGTAGATCAAAAAGCTGGGATGGAGAAAGAGGAAAAGCAGCTAGAAAACGCTGGTGTTGTAGTAGATTTTAGGAACAATAAAAAATGGGCACCATACCCAACGTTCCTGTAACCAAAAAAGGGAGGCCGCAAGACCTCCCTTTTGTTATTTAGCAGCCTTGACAAAGACCTTCACATAATTCACACATCTTTTTTAATTTTAATAGTTATTTTGTGTGGTGCGGGTTCATCTCCACCGAAGTATGGGTAGAGCTGATATCGCCTATACTCATCAGGACAATTCTTAGGTATATGTACATATGTTCCATCTACAGATAACTTGTAGTCCCAAGTTGATATAGTCATTTCGTAGTAATGCTCTTCACATATACTAACTCTTTTTATAAGATCAAAGCTAAACTCGCCATGCTCATGCTTAAACCAGTGTATTTCTAAACTATCGTTTAACCATCGCCAGCCAAACCTTATAGAGTTCTCCATATGGTTTGTTGAGCAATCGCTCCATCCTATTAACTTATTTATATCTAGTTGATTAACGCTATCCACTGTTTTGTAGATAGCGCTAGAATCAAACTCAATGCTCCAACCGAACATTGTATCTTTACTATAATTCAAAGCATATGTCGACCTATGTCTTCCTTTTTTTATAGTAAATTCTTTTTCTTTATTTGTTATTTTATTACAACTAGTTAATTTCACAAGCGCCACCAGCACAAGCAAGCTCACCACTAAGGTCAGTGTTGTCTTCAGTTTCGATAACATCTTTTAAATTTATATCTTTTAAATGTTGTAACCTATTTATATAAGTTCCTTCATCAATATCCTCGAAAGGAGCTTGAGTATAAGTTCCACCGTCAAATGGTAGTACAGACAAACCATTATAGCAATCTCTGTTGTTCCACATCCACTCACCAGCATCTTCCCACTCTTCAGTTTTTAAACTAACAGTAGCTGAAACGTTGTGAGTGTTAGATCCTTTTCTATGACCAGGTAGTACCCACTCTTGAGCCACTTTCTTTATACGCTCAAGTAATTGAAAAGGTGATTCAGTTCTAAGTATAGAACCTTCAGGCGCTTTTTGTGGTACACTAATTACTGCAGTGTCATGAGGTCTAAAATACTCATCTTCAACTAGCATTGGATGGTTGTTAGCTAAGTATTTATATATACTTTCGTTTTTACCAACCCTGATTCTACGGACATAATAATCGTTATGCCATGCATGAATACCAGATGATGTTCCTAATGCAAGAGATGTCGTCCCAGCAGGCTTCACGGTCGTGCATCGTGCTGCAGGATTGATACCAATTATCTTTGCAACTCTTGAGTTTTCTCTTTTAACTACATCAGCAGCTTTTTTCATGTCATAACCAAGTACAACGCCTGATCCTATACCTGTCATTGATACACCTATCAGTGCATCTTTTTCAGTCGTTTCTCTCCATATATCTCTTAAGTAATGAAAATTAGTATAGCCAGCTTGTAGCGTACCTATAAATGCAGCAGCTTTTACTCTCGTGTTTAAATCTTCTTGTGATTCAATATCAGAAGCATTAACCTCGCATAAGTTACAAAACTGATAAGGTCTTAGAGCTATCTCACAACAAGGATTAGTTCCCCAATCTTTATCATTGTTAAAGTAAATACCAGGTTCACCAGCATTACTAAGCTCTACGCGTTTCCATAAGTCCATAAAAAACTCTTTAGTTATCTTATGTCTCATTAAGCATGCTGAATTATTAGCACGGCCACGTTGTGGATTTGTTTCCCACCAATTACCTGACTTGCAAGAAATCATTTCATCATCGTCAGCAGAGAATAAGCTAATTAAAGCTGCTCTACGTATACCACCAGCAAGTACTGCATCTGCTACATGGCAAACAATATCGTGCACTTCTATAGTAGATAATGACTCTCCAGACTCTTTACTGTTTAATATGCCTGTTATTTTTAATATACACTCTTTTAATGGTTGAGGACCAGGAGCTTTACCTCCTGATGTTACTAACTGTGCTCCTTTAGGTCTTATATCAGAAAAGTCAAAGTCAATTGTTGATTGTCTTCTTTCTCCCATGTAAGACTTCATAAGAACTTTTATAGCATCTGCCCAACCTTCTATGGAGTCTCCTACTAAAAATCTTCTAGTTCTTTTTGTATACGGTTTATTTACTGGTTCTAGTTTTTTAACGTGATGTTGTTGTACGGAGTAACCTACACCTGTTCCGCCAAGTAGTAAGAACATTACTTCACTAAACGAGTCAATATGATCGATAGGTAAATAAGCGCAGTTATACACACGATTAGGTGATATTTCAATCGGCTTACCTCCGAACTGAAGCGATCGCATGCTTGGTAAAATTTTCTTTTCATAAACTAATTTATAAACTTCTTCTATATTTTCTTTTAACTCAGGATATTTTTTAATATGCATGTTTTTATTCCTTGTAACTAATTCATTCCATGACTCACGTCTGTTTAGTTCAGGCATATACTTAGCATACTTCATATACACTGTGATATCGGATAATATTTCATTTGATAACTCCATATAGTAATCTTTAAATAATTATACTTCTAACTTTTTTTCTTCTTCTTTATTCTCTAATATATTTGATTTTAATTTATCTATAGCTTCTTCATAACCAGGTAGAAGTTTTACGGTCTCTAAAGTACCTACAGATAGTTCTCTTAAATGACTTATCTCGTTAATAATTTGTTGCATAACATTAGTTAATGCCACAATTTTATTTTGCATTTCAAGCAGTTTACTTTCTTTCATTTTAGTTTTTATATTTTTCTTGATATTCTATTAACTCTTTATATTTCAAATAACCTTTTTGATTTATGCTCCAATTAATAAACTTATCAATTTGTCTTTCATTGTATTTCCTACGTGCTAATGCTTTTGATTTCCAAGTATCAGCTTTATCGTTTCGTCGCATTCTTTTTGATTTTGTGGTTTATATAACGTTGTTTTCGGATAGTCCTGTGCCATGAGCTTTTTAAATAGTTTCCAGCGCAAAGGAAAAGACTCATTAGGTCTACCCTTGCATTCAATGACAAAGTTAGTGCCAATGAAATCAGGCGTATACTTAATGTTAAGCACATTTTTATTACCCCTATATTTAAACTCTCCTTTTCCGTTTCCTGTTCTTTCATAACTGTCGTTAACTGAGACAAATGAGGGGACTAATTCAAATGTTGTCCCCTCGTATGTTGCTTTTATCTTAGCGTTCTTCAAAGCTTTATACATATAAGCTTCGAGTCCTGATTTAAAATCTATGTTATCTACAGTTACTTTTTTAGCTCGAACAGGTCCACGTTTGCGCTTAAAACGTGCCATGTTGATCTATCATATCCATTTGAGCTGAAGACTTATTATATTTTTTTAAGTCTGTTAGTTCTTCTCTAGCTGCTTGAATATATAATATAGCATCCATAAGCTCTTCTTGTACATCGTTAAGATAACCAGCTAAATCTTTATGACCTTGTGTTCTCTCATCGTGTAATGTTCTTTTATACTTTTCAAAACCTACGTCTGATCGTGATACAAACTTGTCTACTACTGCTTCAACAACTGGATCTCTAAATGTTATCTCCTTACTTATCATCTTTCACAAATGTTCCGTTAACCATTTTACCAGATCTTTTTCTAATCACTTCATACGCTGAATCAATACAATGTTCAATGTTAGTACCACCTAAGTAAGCTAGGTTTGTAAGTACTACAACCATATCGCCTATTGCATCTACAAATTCTGGTTTATCATCTTTGAGCACAGCTCTAGCTAGTTCGCCAGACTCTTCCATGAGTTTAGCAAATTGCGTTTTGGTGTCTCCTTTATCGTATAAGCCTCTATTAGATGCCCAATCTCTGATTTTATCGAAACGATTTTCGTTAGCTTCAGTTTGTTGATCGAACTTCTGTTTGAGATACTCATTATAGTCGTCCTTTTTTGCATTTACGAATTTTTCAAAGAAAGCTTTATTGTAAATGTAACATCTATTAGCGTCGTACATTGATGTTCTAGCGTTTTTAACTAACCAATCTAATGTGTGTTTACTGACCTGGAATTTGCCATATAGTGTTTCCCACTCTTTACCCATTTCATCCATTAGCCTTCCTTTGAGTTTGCTTAATGGAACTGGAAATGTTGATGTTTGCTCTGTTGCGTTGATTTTCATTGTATTTAATTTAATTTTATTAATATATAAGTCTTTGTATTTCTGTCTATCAACCCTATAGCCGTAAGACTGTTGAAGTTCTAACTCGCGGTCAGATATATAATCGATATCTGAGCTTTGATCTAGAACTTCTATTTCGTCTAAGTTGTAGCCTTGCTGGTCAACAACTCTAGATATAAGATCACGTGTTACCCCTATTTTTTTACCCGGAATATGGTACAAAAAATATTCTATTTTATCATCCATAAATCCTAGCTTTTCTTTGTAACAGACTATCAGGTGTTTCAGGCCATTTATCTTGATCTTTAGTATAAAGATGTAGATTGTGAGCAAAATGATAGTAAGATCCTAATTCATAATCTGTCTCCTCTGAGACCATTTGTTGCAATCTTGCAAAACAATACTGATCGTTGCAGAAACCATACCAGAGATCATTAGATCGCATCGTCACGCACATGTTCAGTTTGTCGTTTACAACTGTGAACTGTATTGCATAAGTACAAGGTGTATCATATTTATATTGATCCATTTCTTTGCCATCATATATAGATACTGTAGCTTGTCTAGTGTTAGGATCACGTCTTAGCATTTTAATAACGTTGTCTAATTGACCACGTCTTTCCCATTGAGCTCCGTAGTTAGAATTAACTTGACCAAGTTCATTAGCCATCTTAGTCCATATCTTAGGTACTTTACCGTATATATCTCCTAGCTTGCTAATGTTAGGATCGCCGGATAAATACCATTGAAACTCTGCTGATGCGTAGTCTTTATTCCATTTACGAAAGCTAGATTTGATATCGACTTCATCTGGGTTATCCATTTGAAAGCCTACATTAAATAAAGCTTTAGTGCCTGCAAATTCCGTGCCATAAATATTGATGCACTGATACCAGTACTCAAATGCTTCATTGGCATTTCTAAATTTATTTGCGAATGTTTTTATCATAATAAAATTTATATAGTTCCATAACTTTAGGCCATAATTCAGTTGGACCATAAGTATTTGGGCTTTGTTGTTTTCTTCCGTTTACATTTACCTCTATCCAACAGGTTTTATTGTTAAAACCTTTACCGCAAGGCACGGAGTATATTTTCACACCATGTTTTATACACCATTGGTATGCTTCAGTGTTTTCTTTA
>Ga0098037_1000226_pt1 | contig 32226 bp, 46 predicted proteins | sample 5_EtaG_FD_75050 | JGI IMG/M metagenome (GOLD analysis project Ga0098037, IMG submission 75050) | Marine viral communities from the Subarctic Pacific Ocean - 5_ETSP_OMZ_AT15132 metaG | ecosystem: Environmental > Aquatic > Marine > Oceanic | place: Pacific Ocean | collected 2015-01-08 | reverse complement strand
TTGGTTAAAGTATTTTTCTAATTCTTTTAAGTCTTTCATGTTAGTATCTGTATTTAGGATGTGTTTCACTAACAGAATCTTTACCTAATACATAAGCAAATTCTCTGTCATTAATAGAAACATATGTTGTTTCACTTAATTTTGATGTTTTGATTTTTCTTTTAAATGTATCTGTACCTCTATCTAAAATGTTAGGAGTACAATCAATCCAATGATTATCACCATCTCTAGTTTGTTTTGTTTTACCAATACTAACTAATTCTACTTGTGTTTTACCAACTAAGTTTACTACTTGATAAAATCTTACTCTAGTTTCCTCATATCCTCCTGATGAGTAAAGGATTGTTCCTTGTGTTATTTGTTTTGTGTTTTTCATGTTTTTCATATTTATAGTGTAAATATAATACATTATTATAATATACCAAAATTATTTAAAAACTTTTTTTTAAAACTTTTCTGTTTTGTTATTATATAGATATGGAACTAACACTAAAGATACCTGAGAATCTTAATGAGATAACATTAGGACAGTATCAGAAATACTTAAAGATGGAGAAAGAGAATGAAGATGAAACCTTCATAGCTCAGAAGATGGTAGAGATATTTTGTAACACTAGGCTAGACTATGTTATGAAAATGAAATGGAGAGATGTACAAGAGATTGTAACAGATTTAGGTCTAATGTTTGAACAACAACAAAAGCTAAAACATCAATTCCATATGAAAGGAGTAAACTATGGATTTATACCAAACTTAGATGAGATTAGTTTTGGTGAGTTTGTAGATTTAGATAGCTATTTAGGAGACTGGCAAGAGATGCATAAAGCTATGCAGGTTCTTTATAGACCAGTAGATATTAGTGTAAGAGGTAGATATAATATAAAAGAGTATACAGCTATAACAGATGATACCATGAAAGAGATGCCTTTAGCATATGCATTAGGTGCAGTTTTTTTTTTATTGAATTTAGGGAAAGAATTGTCAATAGTTATGATGGACTATTTGCAGGAGGGGGTTCTGAAGGAGGAATCTCTGCTGAAGGAGGGTTTAATAAAAAATGGGGTTGGTATACATCATTTTACCAAGCAGCTCAAGGAGATGTTAGCAGATTTGAACATATCTCAGAACTTGGGTTACACAAAATCTTGATGTATTTAGAATTTGTAAATGAAAAAAACACATTAGAGAATCAAAGAATAAAAAGAAAGTATGGCAACAGATAAAGCACAAAGAGGATTTTACTTGGTAACAAATGTTATTAAAGATGAATTAATAAACAACCCAAGTATTAAGACCTGTACTTTTGGTGATATAACAGATGTAGATTTACAGAAACAAACTATGTTTCCTTTAGCACATGTTATAATAGAAAGTGTAACACATGCAGAAAAATCTATGCAGTTCACATATACTGTTTTAACTATGGAGCAAATAGATAGTTCTAAAGAGTATGTTAATGATTTGTTTTTAGGCAATACTAATACACATGATATTTTAAACACACAATTAACAGTATCTAATAAACTTGTTACAAGACTAAGAAAAGGACAACTGAATGAAGATGGATATGAACTTGTAGGTGATGCAACATGTGAGCCTTTCTTTGATAGATTTGATAATTTGTTAGCAGGATGGGCAACAACATTTACAGTAGAAATATTTAATGACTTAAACTATTGCTAATGAACTATAATGAGACAAAGAAAGTGTTAGAGGACTTTGCAAGAGAAGTTGTAAAAGGTGCTAGAAAGAATCTAAAAAGAATGAAAGCATCAGGTAAGCTATCTAGGTCTATTAAAAGTGATGTTAAAGTAAATCCTAAATCATTTGAGTTAGATTTTCAAATGGAAGGATATGGAGCTTATCAAGATGCAGGTGTAGATGGAAAGAAGAAAAGATATGGTAAAAGAAAAGCAGGATTACCTACTTATAAATATACAACTAAAATGCCTCCACCTAAATCATTAGATAAATGGGTTGTTAGAAAAGGACTAAAAGGTACAAGAGATGCAAAAGGTAGATTTACTAAAAGACAATCTCTTACATTTATAATAGCAAGAAGTATATTTATGAAAGGTTTAGAGCCTACATATTTCTTTACAGATGCATTTGAAGCTGCATACAAAAAATTACCAAAAGCATTTATAGACAAATATGAATTAGATATTGACAACTTTTTAAAATTTACAACAAAATAATGGCAAACTATTTAGCAAGACTTAGAACTCCCTTTTTTATAAATGAAACAGCATCAGTTACAGCTGCATCAGCAGATATAACTATAAGCATAAATAGTGTAGACAGATATATTATATCAAAAGATACTACAAGTAATTCTGTATCATTTGAAATATCAGAGTTAGTTAAAGACTATTTAACACCTACATGGGATGGTGTGTTTCCATATTCATCAACTACATTGTCTAGCTTAACAGTACATGCAGTTATATCAGTAGCTTTTTATACAAACAACAAAGTTACAAGAGCAGCAAACACATTAGCAGGTAATCCTGATACACCAGTACAATCTATAACACCACACAACTTATATGGTTTTGATGCATATTCAGAATTTAAAGATGGTGTTAATCATCAATTAGCTAGTGGCTCAATGTTACAATCAGCTACTATAATGTATTTACCTGATGGTCATACAGGATATATACCTGTAGAATCATCTAATGCTGTATCATATTTTACAGTTGCTAATTCAGTTGCAGATGGTACTGTTGTAAATCCAGTCTCAGGTATTGATGTAACTATTAAAAGAATATGTGAACCTGTATTTAATATTATACAAGTGTTATTCATAAACCAATTTGGAGCTATACAAGAGTTTCATTTTAACAAAAAAAACACAGTTAATTTAGGAACTACACAATCTAATTATGATTCTATGCTTTTGTCTAGTAACACATACTCTACAACAGACCATCAGAAATATGTTTACAACAAACAAGCAAAAGAAACAATAACTATGAATACAGGATATGTTGATGAAGGTCAGTTTACAACAATGAAACAGTTAATGTTGTCAGAGCAAGTTTGGGCAAAAATAGGAACACAAGTACATCCTATGAATGTCAATACAAGTTCACTAACTAAAAAAACTAAAATAAATGATAAGTTAGTAGACTACTCTATAGATATGGAGTTTGCATATGATGTAGTAAATAGTGTTAGATAATGAGCAAGTTTCAACTTTACATAAACAATCAGAGAGTAGAGTTATTCCCTGATGAATCAGTTAGCTTAACTGAAACAATACAAGATATTAGAGATGTATCTAAGGTTTTTACAAACTTTACTAAACCTTTTACATTACCTGCATCAGATACAAACAACAAAATTTTCAAACATTACTACAGATTTAATTTAGTACAAGGTTATACTTTTGATGCAAGAAAGAAAATAGATGCAAGAATAGAACTTAACACAATTCCTTATAGAGATGGTAAAATACAACTAGAAGGTGTAGACTTAGAAAAAGGTAGACCTAAACTTTACAGAGTTACATTTTTTGGAAACACAGTAAACTTAAAAGACATATTAGGAGATGATGAAATAAATGGATTAACATGGTTATCTAATTTCAATACTAACTATAGTCCTGCTGAAATAGCAGCAAGAATACAAGACCCATTAGGTTATCAACACACAGTAGATGGAGTACAATATGATGCTGCATTAATTGTAGCATTAATCTCTAACAAAATGAGATTGTATTATGATTCAAGTGCTGCTGCTAGTATACCTTATATTAATGCAGATGGAACTGACAATGTAGACTTAGGAGGTAACTTATATCCACACAATGCAGGAGGTACTCTTGTAACTGATGATGTGCATGGAGTATATTATGAAGATTTATCATACTCTGTAAAAGTGCATTTAATTATAAAAGCTATAGAGGACCAATATGCCATCAAGTTTAGTGATGACTTTTTTCATTTAACTAATGGACCTGATACATATAAGAATTTGTATATGCTTTGTCAAAGAAAAGAAGGTAGGCTTTTTGAAGATGTAGACTTAGCAGAAAAATTAATAGATACTTTTCCAACAGTAGCAAACTTGAACATAGCAGTATCAGGTGCAAGAGTAAGAGTGTTTGGTTTAAATCCTAATCAAGTTGTATCAGGAACATGGACAATACAAACACCACAAGCATATCCAACTTTTACTGCACATATAAGAGAAGGTAGTGCTACAGTTATAAAGAAAACATTTAATGCAGGTACTAATACAACTGCAACAGTATCACAAATATTAACAAACTCATCTACAGGTTATACTTTAACTATAGAAACTAACTCAGCATTTGGAATTGATAGTATTACTTTTAATGGGACTACACCTAATGGCAATCAATTAACATCACAAATAACATCACCAAATCCACCTGCAATAAACATAACAATAGATAAGCAGTTTATAGTGCAAAATCATTTGCCTAATTTAAAAGTAATAGACTTTTTAACTGGTTTATTTAAGATGTTTAATTTAACTGCATTTGAAAGAGATGGTATTATACATGTTAAAACACTAGAAAGTTTTTATAATGGTGGTACTATTAGAAATATAACAGAGTTTGTAGACCCAAAAACAATAAGTATAGATAAGGCTTTACCTTATAAAGAAATAGAATTTAAATATAAAGATACAGGTGCTACATTAGCAAAACAACATGAAGAATTACAAGGTGTAGAATGGGGTGCAGCAAAATATGTAGAAACAGGAGATTTAAATAGTAGTAGTGAAACATTTAAAGTAGAAGCACCTTTTGCACATTTAAAGTATGAGAGAATAATTAACAATGCTAACCAAACACAGACAGACATACAATGGGGATTTATGGCAGATGAGAAGAATGAAATATACTTTGAAGATGCTGTGTTATTTGTAGGAGAGTTTGTAAATCTTAACTCTGATATTAGACTACTAACTGGTAAGCAAGGTGTATCTAGTATTTTAGATATTGGAGAGTACTGGATGCCATCTAATTATGTAAGTAGAGATGCAACAGTTAGCAAAGAAGGAATACATTTTGACTTAGAATTAAGTGAATGGACTAGCACAGCAGATTTTACTGAAACATTATTTAATAAATATTATAGATTTTATATATCAGGTTTATTTAATTCTGCTAAAAGATTAACAAGAATTACAGCAAGGCTGCCAAAAAAGTTTGTATTAAACTTTACTCTTGCTGATACTGTAACTATAAATGATGATAAATACAAAATTAATAGTATTACAACTAACTTATTATCAGGCTCTAGTCAATTAGAACTGTTAAATGAAACTGTTAATGATGCTGCTGTTACACAAACTGATACTGGGGGTACAGGGGGACAGACTGGGGTACCATTAACAAATGTACTAACATTATTTCAATGTGCATCTCCTAACTCAACATTTGAATCAACAGCAACTTTATCAACTTTAAATTTAGCAATAAATCAAAGAGTTGTAGATAGTTCAGGGAACACTTATAGAGTTACTGGTGATAATGTACCAAATACACACACATCAAAAGCAGTTACAGCAACAGGATTAACAGGATGTCCTGCAACACCACCTCCTCCTCCAACTTATTATTATGGATTACAAAGGTGTAGTGATGGTGCAACTAATTTAAGAACACACTCAGCAGTAGGTAGTCCAACATATGCATCTTTTCAACAAGTATTTGATGCATCTAATATAAAATATGTTATTGCTAACAGTAATACTTTAGATTCTGTGCCTAGTATTACTATAGCATCTAGTCCTAGTCCTGCACAAATATCATGTAGTGGTAATGCAACTACTAACTATTATGCTTTAAATCCATGTTGTAGTGGAACAATACTTTATGGTTTTAGTGCAAGTAGTTCTAAATCAGGTACTTATGTATATAATAATCAGACATATGTCATAGCACCTAGCAATAACTCAGGTACTATTAATATTGATAACCTTGCAACAGGTAGTTGTACAACATATTACTACTCATTAAACAGTTGTACTGATGGTTCTATACAACATTATGGAACAAGTAATTGTAGTAATTTAAATGGTACACAATTAACTTATAATGGTACATGTTATCAAGCACAAAATACAACTAACACATCAGGTTCTATAAATTTAGACACTTTAAGTTCTTGTTCTTGTACAGTTTTACCAGTTTATTATTTACTTAGAGATTGTCAAACAGCAAGTATAGTAAGAACAGCTACAACTACACAAGATATTCCTAACCTAACTGTCAGTACAACACCAAGTAATGCATCATTAGTACAAGACAACAGTACAGGTAAATGTTATACTGTAAATGCAACAACAACAGATACAGCAACTTATCAAAATCCAATAGGACAAGTTACAAATTTAAGTTCTTTAGGTTGTCCTGCTACACCTTGTGGTACTGTACAATATTATCAGTTACAACAATGTAGTACAGGAAGTACAAGTTATATTACAGGTCAAACAACCACACAAATTAGTTTAAGCACAGGAGACTTTGTACATAGTGGTAGTACATCAGGACCTTTATATAAAGTATTAGGAACAACAACAAGTGGTTCAACTGTAGGAACTGTAGTTACAAGTACAGAAACAGCATGTCCTACTTTTTATGAATTAAAACAATGTTACACATTACAAACAGGCTATAGGTCAGGTAATAGTGTTTCACAAATATCATTAAGTGTAGGAGATAGAGTACAGGATTCATGTGGTATGCCTTATACAGTTACAACTGTAGGAGTATCAGGAGGAGGATATGCAAATGTAGGTACAGTAACAGATACAGGTCAGACTAATTGTCCTACAATAACAGGTTCTACACAATATTGGGCATTACAAAGATGTTCAGATAGCACAACAGGTTATCTTTCTTTACAAACAGTTAATGATGTTAGCTTTAATTCAAATGATACTGTAACTACAGGAGGTGCTAGGTATCAAGTTGTAGGAGCTGCACTAATAAATACAGGTATACAAGTAGGAGTTGTGTGTGCAGATGGAGGGAATAACTGTATATCAGTACCTACACCACCAGTTCAACCTCCTGCAACAATTTACTATGCAAGATTTATATCTTGTGATGACCCAACAGGTTTTATTATTGATGTTTATAGCTACCAACAAATCAGCACATGGTGGGTTATACAAGAAGTAGGGCAGTTTGAGTGTTATAGATGGCATAGTAACCATCAAGGTGTAAATCCAACAGAGCTTAATAGTTCTAACTTTAACATTTTTTCATCTGAAATAACAGCAGGTGCTAATTGTTTAGATTGTCAAGCAACTGTACCAGTAACACCACCTCCACCAACACCACCTGCACAAACATGTTTTACAGTTTCATTAAGAAAAGGTGCAGCACCTCTAGATTTATGTGGTGGTATAACAAGAGCTGTAGATTTAAATGCTAGTACACTATCTTCTGCAAGTGTAGTCTATAGTGATGATACTTGTTCTAGTTTGTTTGCAACAGACCAGTATTTTGCTGAACAAACAGGAAATGATTATTATTTTTGGAATGCAACATCACAAACATTATCAGGTCCATATACATTAAACTGTCCATAATGAAAGAAATAGAAAATTTTATAACAAGAGAAGAAGCTAAGTATCTAATGAATATGATAGATAAGTATGCTAATAAGTCTATGGTTGTAGCAGGAGGCAAACAAATAAACCAGTATAGTAAAGCAAGAACATCATATACATCAAATTTAATAGCTAATGACCCAACAGTAGAAACATTACACAAAAGAATAGCTAAATATTTAGGACAACCTGTACACAAAGGTGAATCTTTACAAGGACAGAGATATGAAAAAGGTCAATATTTTAGAACTCATAAAGATTATTTTCAAGGTGATAGTTATGAAAAGAATTGTTTAGCAAGTGGCAATAGAACATACACATTTATGTTGTATTTAAATGACAATTTTGAAGGAGGTACTACTAATTTTCCATATTTAAAAAAAGAGATAAAACCTGTATCATGTAAAGCAGTAGTTTGGAACAATTTACAGAATGGTCATCCTAATGAATACATGCAACATAGTGGTGAAGAAGTAAAATCAGGAGTAAAATACATCATTACATCATGGTGGAGAGAGAATATATGGAATGGTGGAGCTGATTATAAAGAGTATGAGCAAAAATTAAAAAATAACCAATTAAGTATTATATAAATAGTATGCTTAAAAACATTATAGAGCTTTTACAAGTAGTAAATGGTGAAACTAAGTCAATTAGATTTGCACAAGGCAGTCATTATTTGCCTAATAATTGGAAAGAAGGGATGAGAATTGCAAAAAAAATATCAAAATTTGACAAAAAAGACTAATGAAAATAGGTAAATACAAAATAAACATAGAAGTAGATAATCAGAAAGCTAATGCTGACTTAGAAGAAACTAATGAGGAGCTTAGTGTAATGCAAACTAACATGGAGGATGTTAGTGAGACTGGTGATGTACTAACTGGAGGTCTTGTTACACAGTTTAACAATGTAAAGAAAACTGTAGGAACTGCTATAAAAAGTTTAAGAACACTAAAAGGTGTTTTAATAGCTACTGGTATTGGAGCATTTGCATTAGCAATAGGTGCAGTTACAGCAGCATTTACAAGTTCAGAAGAAGGTCAGAATAAGTTTATAAGGATTACCAAACAGATTGGTGTAGTGGTAGGTAATGTTACAGATATACTTGCAAGTTTTGGTTCTGCTATATTAAATGTAGGTAAATTTCTAGGTGCTAAGTTTAGAGGAGATGCAGAAGGAGCTGCTGAGGCAGTAAATGGTATTACAAGTAGTTTTAAAGAGGCAACAGATGGTATTAAGAACTTTGGAGAAGAAACTAGAAAAGAAATAAAGATAGCAGGTGAACTTGCAGATGCAACAGCAAGAGGTGATAAGATACAAAGACAGTTACTTGTTGATAGAGCAAAAGCAGATAGAGACAGAGCAGACTTATTAGAGAAAGCAGTTAATAGAGAAGATTTTACTACAAAACAAAGAATAGGCTTTTTGAAAGAGGCTAGTGCATTAGATGAAGAAATTACAAACAAAGAAATAGCATTAGCTAAAATTAGATTAAATGTAATACAAGAAGAAAACAAATTATCAGGTTCTACTAAAGAAGATTTAGAATTAGAGGCACAGTTAAAAGCAGAGCTGATACAATTAGAAACAGCTAGACTTACAAAACAAAAAGAGGTAACTGGTCAGATTATAGCTTTAAATAATGAAGAACAAGCAGCAAAAGATAAAAAAGATGCAGATGCAGAAGCAGATAGACAAAAAGAGATAGATGCAGAAAATGCTTTCTTCTTAGCACAAAGAGAGGCATTAGCTACAAATGAAGATGCAAAGACTGAACTGTTAGTAACAAAAGCTACAGAGAGATATGACCTTCTTATAGCACAAGCAGATAAATTTGGTGGTGATGTTGTAGGACTAGAAAAAGCTAAAGCAGAAGCTATTGCAGAGATAACTAAAAAGAGTGAAGAAGATACTGGAGAAATTGTAGAACAAGGTGAGAAGTTTAAAACAGATACATTACTTAAATTTACAGCTCTTGGTATTGGTATAGCAACAGAAGGTTCTAATGCAGCTAAAGCATTAGGTATAGCACAAGCTATTATATCTACATATGTTGGTGCAGCAGATGTATTAAAAACTGAAAAAACTTTAATAGGTAAAATAGCAGGAGTTGCTACAGTATTAGCTACAGGTTTCCAACAAGTAAGAGCAATACAACAAACACAAATACCAGTTCTAAGTGTTGGTGGAGTAACAGCAGCAGGAGGAGCAGCATCACCTGCACAGCAAATACAACCACCTAGTTTTAATGTTGTAGGTTCATCACCAATTAACCAACTTACAGAGGCTATAGCAGGACAACAAGAAAAACCAGTACAAGCATTTGTAGTTTCAGAAGATGTAACAACTGCACAAGAGTTAGCTAGAAAAAGAATAACAATGGCAGGAATATAAAAAAAACAAAAAGTAAATAATTATAATAATATGAAGATTGTAGAATTAATATTAGATGAAAATTTAGAGTTCAATGGAATTGATGCAATATCTATTGTAGAAAATCCTGCAATACAAACAAACTTTGTAGCTTTAAAAGACCAAGAAGAAATAAAGTTAGCAGAAGTATCTAAAGAGAAAAGATTATTGTTAGGTCCAATACTAATTCCTAATAAACCAATTTTAAGAAATGGCAAAGAAGAAGATTACTACATTTACTTTAGTAAAGATACTGTAGAGAAAGCTAGTCAAATGTATCTTAAAGAAGGCAATCAGGGTAATGCAACTTTAGAACATCAATACAATCTTAAAGGATTAACACTTGTTGAAAGTTGGATAGTGCAAGATGAAGTACATGACAAAAGTAGATTGTATGAAAGTACAAAAGAAGTACCATTAGGCACATGGATGGGAGCAATAAGAGTTGATAGTGATGAAGTGTGGAAAGATTATGTAAAAGAAGGTGTGGTTAAGGGTTTTTCTATAGAAGGTTATTTTGCAGACAAACAAGAAAGACCAAATGAATCTATAAATGACTTTCTAAGCAAGTTAGAGGCAGCAGAGGCAGAGTTTCTTTTGTCTGAAATAGAAAGTGTTATTAATGAAGAAGAAGTAGAGTTAGAGAGCTTTAATGACTATCCACAAGGTGTAGCAAATAATGCTAAAAAAGGAATAGAATTAAATAAAAAAATAAATAACAGATGTGCTACAGATGTAGGTAAGATTAGAGCTACACAACTTGCACAAAAAAAGAATATAACTGTAGCTACAATCAAAAGAATGTACAGCTATCTGTCAAGAGCAGAAGAACAATATAGAAAAGCTGAAAATGATTCTGAGGCATGTGCTAACATATCATACCTATTGTGGGGAGGATTAGCAGCACTAGGATGGAGCAGAAACAAACTGAGACAATTAGGTGAGTTAGAGCTAGTAACAAGTGTTATTGATGATGACTTTGCAATAATTGATGATAGATTAGCATATTCCTCTATAGAAAAAGCAGAAGAAATAGCAGCAAATATTGGTTGTGAAGGTTACCATATGCATGAGCTTGATGGTAAAGAGTGGTATATGCCTTGTGAGCAACATAAACTTAAAAAACCATGTCAAGCAGGTTATGAAATGTATGGTTTTAAAATAAAGAATGGTAAAAGGGTGCCTAACTGTGTACCAATAAAATCTTAATTATGCCAAATAAAAAGAAACATAAGAAGAAAAAGAAAAGATACTAATGGCAAGGAGAGTAATTCATGTCAAAGTAGAGAAACCTAAAGTTAGAAGAAAAGGTGTACATGCTAAAACTAAAAGCAGTAAACTAAAATCTAGTAAAAACTACCTAAAAAAATACAGAGGTCAAGGAAAATGAAAAAAAATAGAAGAAAAAATCCTGCACCATCATACACAAGTCCTATTAGGTCTGATAAAGGTTGTTTGTGTGATGATAATACATACCATCCTGATTGTTGTGATGGAACACTATGGGGACAAGGTGTTGGTAGAACAGAAACTTAGACCAAAAATATAAAATTTTAAATTAATATAATTATATGATTATGAAAGCAACTGATACATTAAGTAAAATCAAAAACATCTTAGGAATGGAATTATCAAAAGATGAAGTTAAGGATGTAGAGGTCAAAGCAGAAGAAGTTACTTTGGCAACTATGAACTTAGAAAATGGAACAGTCATTGAAGCTGAGGAATTTGCAGCAGGTAAGGAAGTCTTTATTGTTACAGAAGATGATAGAGTACCTATGCCTGTAGGTGAATACACTCTAGAAGATGGTAGGTCAGTTGTAGTTGAGGAAGAAGGTGTTATTGCTAGTATTGCTGAAGCTGCTGAAGAACCAGTTGCAGAAGAAGAAGCTAAGGAAGAAATGTCTGATGAACTAACTACAGAATTTGCTACTAAAGAACAGTTTGATGAACTGAAAGCTATGGTTGAAGATTTAAAAGTAAACCTTAGTGAAGTGCTGAAAAGCAAAGAAGTGGAGTTAAGTGAAGTTAAAGAGGAGCTATCAGCAACACCTGATGCAGAGCCTTTAAAGCACTCTCCTGAAAATAATAAACCAAGTGATGACTTTTATCATATTGCATCTCAGAGAACTGAGACTAGACTTGATAGAATCATGAGAAAATTAAGTGAATAATAAAAATTTTAAAAATCAAAAAAAATGAGTAAACCAACAATAACTACAAGCTATAGTGGAGAAAGCGCAAAAAAATATATTGCTGCTCAACTATTAGAAGGTACTACATTAGCAAATGGTGGAATGACTATTATGCCTAATGTAAAACACAAAAGTGTTATCCAAAAAGTTGATGTCTCAGGCTTAATAGCTAATGCAACTTGTGATTTTAGTGATGCAGGTACAGTAGCAATAAGTGAAAGAGTCATTACACTAGAGGAGTTTCAAGTAAATATTAAGTTTTGTACTAAGCAATTTGTAGATTCATGGGAATCAGCAGAAATGGGTGCATCAACATTTAAGAATATGCCATCATCATTTGGTGATTTCATAATTGGAAACTTTGCAGACCAAATTGCAGCATCAGTTGAAAGTTCAATATGGGCAGGAACTAATGCAACAGCTGGGCAAGTGGCTGGATTTGAAACATTATGGGCAGCAGATGCAGATGTTGTAGATGTAACAGCAGGTACAGTAACAGCATCAAATGCTATTGCAGAGCTAGGTAAAATCTTAGATGCAGCTCCAAACACAATATATGGTAAAGAAGATTTAACTCTATATGTTTCTAGAAATATGATGAAAGCATATGTTAGAGCTTTAGCTGCACAAGGTGGTGGTTATGAAAACAGAGTAAACATGTGGTATGACAATAACACTCCATTAACTTTTGATGGTGTTCCATTGTTCTTAGCAAATGGTTTATCTGATAATACTGCTGCACTAGCACAAAAATCTAACCTATACTTTGGTACTAACCTAGTATCAGACATGAATGAGGTAAGAGTAATTGACACATCAGAAACATTAGGAGACCAAAATGCAAGGTTTGTTTCAAGATTTGCATATGGTATTCAGTATGGTTATGGTGCTGAGATTGTTTTCTATTCATAATAGAGTAATAAGTATAATCAATAGTATATGGGAGGTTAATCCCTCCCCATACTTTAAAATTTAAAATAATATGAGTTGTAATTTAACATCAGGTAGAGTAGTACCATGTAGAAATAAGTCAGGTTCAATAAAAAGGGTCTACTTTGCAGATTTTGGAACATTAGGTGCAATAACTGAATCAGCAGGTAATATAACTGCTCTTGCAGGTACTCCAGTATTTTTTCAGTTTGATGTAAGAGGAACATCAAATTTAGATACTGTTGTTACAAGTTCTAGAGAAAATGGAACTACTTTCTACACACAAACATTAACACTACAACTACAGTATTATGATAGAGCAACAAGTGAACAAATTAAGTTATTAGCTGTTGGTAGACCACACATTGTAGTGGTAGATGCAGATGATAATCATATGGTAGTTGGGAAGATAAATGGTGCAGAGCTTACTACAGGTAATTTTACAGTAGGAGCTAACATGGGTGATTTTAATGGATTTAATCTTACTTTTGAAGCACTAGAAACAAGTCCTCCTGACTTTATAACAGCAAGTGTAGTATTAGCTTTAGATAGTACAACACAAATAAGTACTTTTCCTACATCATAATAGTTAAGTGTTTTTCTAATGAAAGAGGGTCTTTATGGTCCTCTTTTTTTTTGTATAAACTTTTTTAAAAAAAAATGCAAAAAAATTTGTTGGTATTATAATAATGTATTATATTTACAGTATTAATATGAAAAACACAATTATGAAAAACTTAAAAAATATATTTATACAGTCAAACATAGATGACAATGGCAATACAACTTTAGAAATAGGTAGTACTATTACTGAGGAGTTTGATTCTATTCCTCACTCATTTAGTGTAATGTGTGATAAAATAGATACAAGATGGATTTTTATTCATGCAGAACAATTAAATAAATTACTGACAAAATGGAATGTTACATCTAATGATGTAATTACTGCTTTAGAAAAACAATTTGAACCACATAGTTTAATTGTAAGAATTAGATAAAGCAAAGTAAATCATTGAAGGTGATTTGTCAAAAGAGGGGTTACATTGTAGCTCCTTTTTTTTTTACAAAAAACTTTACACTTTATAAAAAAGTAAAAAAATAGCATTATATAAGTATGATATATTTAAGTGATGCATCATCAGCACAAACTTTTACATTTATACCTGAATCATTTGTAATAAATGCAAGATTAGAAGTAAGAGATGAAGAAACTGGTAATGTGCAAACAAACCTAGTGCCTATAACAAGACTTAGTGGTTATGCATCTATAAATGTTGCATTAACATTACAAGAAAATAAGTTTTATGAAGTTAAAGTTATATCAGTAGGTTCTAACTGGGATGATGTTACACAGTTTTGGAACTTGTTAAGTGTAAACTGGGAAGATGGAATTACAAGGTCAGGTAGTGCATGGAATTTTGCAACTAACTCTTGGAATGAAACAACAGGTAATTGGGATGCAGTTAGAGAGCCTAAAGATTTAGTTATATACAGAGACAGAATTTTCTGTACAAACCAAACAGTATCACAAGGAGCTAATGAATATTATGATGTGTTAAAAGGTGTTTATAAGAAAAGCACATCAGGAACAAATAAATATAAAGTATATAATGCATAATTATGAGTAGACAACACAGGAAACCAAAGTATGAAGGAGATATTAGAGTAGTAGAGTTAGCAGCTTATACAGCTCCTAAAATTATAGAGGACCCAAGAAAAGATTTTGTAATGTATGGTGAGGATAACAACTATTATCAATATTTAATTGATTTATATAATGGTTCTCCTACAAATCATGCATGTATAAATGGTATATCTGAGATGATATATGGTAAAGGACTAGATGCAACTGATTCAGATATGAAACCTGACCAGTATGCACAGATGATAGCATTACTAAAAAAAGATGTAATTAGAAAAGCAATATATGACTACTACTTAATGGGTGGTGCAGCTTTACAAGTTATATATGGTAAGGGGAGAAAGAAGATTGTACAAGTAGAACACATACCAGTAGAGACATTAAGAGCTGAAAAATCAGGAGAATCAGGTGAGATAGAGGCTTACTATTACTTTCATGATTGGAGTTCTTACAAGACCTCTGACAATGCAACAAGAATACCTGCCTTTGGTACATCTAAAGAGGCTAGAGAGATACTATTTATAAAACCATACAAAGCAGGATATTATTACTATAGTCCTCCTGCATATACTGGTGGTTTACAGTATGCAGAATTAGAAGGTGAGATTAGTAACTTTCATATGAATAATATAGCTCATGGTTTAAGTCCTAGTATGATAATTAATTTTAATGCAGGTATCCCTAATGAAGAAGAAAGGTCATTAATAGAAAAGAAGATAGCACAAAAGTTTAGTGGTTCTAGTAATGCAGGTAAATTTATACTGTCATTTAATGATAGTGTAGAAACACAAGCTAGTATAGAGCCAATACAGTTATCAGATGCACACCAACAGTATCAATTCTTATCTACAGAATCACAAGAAAAGATATTAGTAGCTCATAGAATAGTATCACCTATGCTTTTAGGTGTAAAAAACAATACTGGTTTAGGTAACAATGCAGATGAATTAGAGAAAGCATCTATACTAATGGACAACATGGTTATTAGACCTTTCCAAAACTTGATGATTGATGCATTTGATAAGATATTAGCTTACAATAACATTACATTAAAGCTATATTTTAAAACATTACAACCATTAGAGTTTACAGATTTAACTAATGTAGCAGATAAAGAAACTAGAGAAGAAGAAACAGGACAAAAGTTAAGTCTAAAAAAAGAGAAAAAGATATACAGAACAGATAACCATCCAAGTAACTCTGTAGCAGATGACCTAATTGCATTAGGTGAAGATGAGAATTTAGATGAATGGGATATGATTAGTGCAGAAGAAGTTGATTATGACTTAGATGATAAGCAAAATGAGATGTTAAAACTAGCATCTACAGGTTCAGCTAAACCTGATTCTAAATCTGACCAAGATAAAGGGCTATTTAAAGTAAGATATAAGTATGCTCCTGATGTAGTTAGTCCTAATACAAGAGAGTTTTGTAGAAAGATGTTAGCAGCAGGTAAGATTTACAGGAAGGAAGATATATTATCTATGGATAAGAAAGCAGTAAATGCAGGATGGGGTCCTAATGGTGCTGACACTTATAGTGTATGGTTCTATAAAGGTGGTGGTTCATGCCAACATTTTTGGATGAGACAGGTATACTTTAGAAAAAGAAATGCACAAGGTGAGTTTTTACCTAGTGATGGTATCAGTAATGATGAAACTGTAAGTGTAAATGAAGCTAGAAAAGAAGGATTTACACCTGAAAAGAATGATAACAAGGTTGCTAAGAGACCTAGAGATATGAAAAATAGAGGATTCTTAAAACCTAAGAAATTTACAACACCTAGATAGACATGGCAAAAGTATTATTTATAAATAGAAATGATTTAGTTAAGAACACTATAATAGATGGTAATGTTCAAGCAGATAAATTTATGCATTTTATAGAGATAGCACAAGAGATACATGTGCAAAACTATTTAGGTACAAAATTAACTGACAAAATAAAAACATTAATCAATACTGATGCAATATCAGGTACAGTTTATGAAACTTTATTGGTTAATCACATACAACCTATGCTTATACATTTTGCTATGGTTGATTATTTACCTTTTGCTGCTTATAGGATTAGGCAGGGAGGTATATTTAAAGGGGTTTCTGAAAATGCAGAAACAGTAGAAAAGGCAGAAGTAGATTATTTAGTTGAAAAAGAAAGAACTTTAGCTGAATATTATACAAGAAGGTTTATACAATTCATGGATTTTAACCAAAGCAGTTATCCTGAATATACATCTAACACAAATGATGATATTTACCCTGACAGAGATGAGCCTACATTTCAAGGTTGGGTGCTATAAAACATGAATATGAAAATATATAAACCTAAAGAAAAAAACATTATAAAGTTAATGAGATATATTAATAACAAATTTAAAATAAATAAAAATGGCAAGTAGTTTAACAGGAATATCTATTGCATCAAGTTATGATTCACTATTAAAGGTTGGTGATAATGATGGTTTGTCAGCAAGTTTACAGGTTATTTCAGATGGTTTAGGAACTGAAACTGGGATAAGTTTAAACAATGCAGGAGATTTAACAGCAACAGGAACAATAACTGGTAACAGTTTTGTTGGAAACCTTAGTGGTAATATCTCAGGAAACTCAACAATATCAGGAACACTTACTTTTGGTTCTTTATCAGATGGTACAATAACAATAACAGATATAAAAGATGAGGATAACATGTCCTCTAATAGTGCAACAGCATTAGCAACACAGCAATCAATAAAAGCATATGTGGATGCACAGGTAACAGCATCAGATTTAGACTTTCAAGGTGATTCAGGTGGAGCGCAATCTATAGATTTAGATACAGAAACCTTTTCTATAGTAGGTACAACAAATGAAATAACAACAACATCAGCAGGTAATGCTTTAACAATAGCATTAAATCCAAATATTAGTGGTCTTACAAGTGTAGCTGCTACAACTTTTACTGGTGCTTTAACAGGTAATGCAACTACTGCTACAACTTTAGCAACAAGTAGAAATATTGCAGGTGTAGCTTTTAATGGAAGTGCAGATATTTCATTATCAACAGACAATATTACAGAGGGGTCAAACTTGTATTATACAACAGCTAGATTTGATACAGCTTTAGCATCTAAATCTACAACAAACCTTTCTGAGGGAACCAATTTATATTTTACAAATGCAAGAGCAGATGCTAGAATTGCATTAAATACAGGAGCAAATTTAGATTTATCTAGTAAATCAACAACAGATTTAAGTGAAGGCAGCAATTTGTACTTTACTGATGAGAGAGTAGATGACAGAGTGAGTAATTTAGTAGTAGGTGGAACTGGAATAACAGCAACATATGATGATGCTGCAAATAGCCTAACAATTACTAACTCATCACCTGACCAAACAGTTGCTATTTCTGCATCAAGTGGTACTGGTTTAAGTGCATCAGGTACTTATCCAAATTTCACTATAGCAGGAACAGATGCATCTACAAGTGCAAAAGGGGTTGCTAGTTTCTCATCATCACATTTTAGTGTAAGTAGTGGAGCTGTAAGTATTGCAGCAGATTCTATAGATGATACACTAATAGACTTTGGAACAGGTACAAATCAAGTAAACACAGATGACTTACCTGAAGGTAGTACAAATAAATATCTAACAAATGAAAGAATAGATGACCAAGTTGCTAGTTTAATTGTTGGTGGTAGTGGTATTAGTGCTACTTATGATGATGCAGCAGGAACTTTAACATTAGCTAATACAGCAAGTGGTATTGGTTTATCAGACTTTAGTGTTACTGATGCAGGTGGAGATGGTTCATTAAGTTATAATAATTCTAATGGAGTATTTACTTATACAGGACCTAGCCAATCAGAAGTACAAGCACATATAACTAAATCCTATGTTGATGGATTAGGTATTGCAGCTACAAGTGCAACTACAGCAGCAGGTTTAACTGGTACACCTAACATTAGTGTTGGTACTATTGGAGCATCAGGTACAATTACTGGTAATTTAACAGGTGATGTTACTGGAGATGTTACAGGTAATGTAACTGGAAACTTAACTGGTAATGTTACAGGTAACACAAGTGGTTCATCAGGTTCAACTACAGGTAATGCAGCAACAGCTACAGCACTTGCAACAGCAAGAAATATATCAGGAGTTTCATTTGATGGTACTGCTGACATAACTTTGAACACATCAGCAATAACAGAGAACACAAATCTTTATTATACTGATTCTAGAGTACAGGCAGTAAGTATCAACAATGTAGTAGAAGATACAACTCCACAATTAGGAGGTAATTTAGATGCTCAATCTTATAACATAACAACAACTGGTAAAATCTTATATGCTAATATGTATGCATCAGAAGGTGATTTACCAAGTGCATCTACTTATCATGGTATGTTTGCACATGTACATGGAACAGGTAAAGGATATTTTGCACATGCAGGTAACTGGATTAAGTTAATTGATGAGACTAACTCAACAACAGATAACTTAACACAAGGCTCTACTAATTTGTATAACCAAGTACATACTGGAGAGGTTACTGGGGGTACTGCTTTGACTATTGCAAATAATGCTGTAACAACAGTTAAAATACTTGATGCAAATGTAACAACTGCTAAAATAGCTGACAACAATATTACAACAGCTAAAATATTAGATGATAACATTACAACTGCAAAAGTTTTAGATGCTAATATAACTACAGCTAAGATTGCTGATGATGCAATTACAACAGCTAAGATATTGGATGCAAATGTAACCACAGCAAAACTTGCAGATGATTCTGTAACTGCTGCTAAAGTAGCAAGTGATTTAAGAGCAGTACAATATATTGGTCTTGATTCTACAGACTACATGCAGTTTACTGATAATACTCAAATTGACATGTATGTTAATGGTAACAATCAATTTAGACTAGAAGCAGATGGGGATGGTCATTTTGAGGGGGATGTGATTGCATACTCTACAACAATAGCATCTGATGAAAGATTAAAAGAAAATGTAAAGGTTATTGAGAATCCATTAGATAAGTTAGACCAGTTAAGAGGTGTAACATTTGACTGGATAGGCAGAGAAGATAAAAGGTCAGGTGGTGTTATAGCACAAGAGCTAGAAAAGGTAATGCCTGAACTTGTAAAAGAAGTTGATAGCCTTAAAAATGAGGACAGCTTTAAAGCAGTAGATTATAATGGTCTTATTGGATTATTAATTGAAGCTGTTAAAGAATTAAGTGATAAATGTAATAATTGTAATAAATAAATAGATATGGCTTTAAAAGGAAATTTAACTTTATACTCAACAGTTGAAGATACAGAAAACTCTTACCAAGAGGAAGTAACAAGACCTGATGGTGAGGTTGAAACTATAACAGTTGTACCATTAAAAGAAGTAGCAGGTGATGTTTATGAAAATGTTTATGTAGTTATTACTATGTCAGCTATTCATTGTAATGACCATAATAGATTATATATGGATTTTGATGAAAATGGTAATGAGTTAGGTTTAAAACCTAATGGTCAAGAAAGAGGTGAAACAAAAATGGGGTACTATATTACATTTAGATATAATATATATAACTCTGTAGAGGATAGACAGGATTTATATTTGGAACCTACACTAGTAGTAACAGAAAATGAATTAATAAATATTGAAGATTTAAATTTAGATGGTAAAAATTTAATTCAATATTGCTATGATTTTTTAAAAAGTAAAAAAGGATTTGAAGAATTAATAAATGATTAAGACATGGCAGTACCAAGTTCAGGACAATTAAGATTAAGAGCAGATATAGCACTAGAAGTAGATGGCTCAGCTACAGGAGATAATGTATCATTAGGTACACTTTCCAATACTGCTGAATTTACAGAACCAGATAAGATGTCAGATTTTTATGGATATGTAGCTGCTGAGGAGGCAACATTTAGTAGTATTACTTTCTCTAATGTATATGATACATCAATGAGAGCTACAGTAACAATAACAAATCCAAGTGAGTTACATCTTGATTTTGGTTTTTATTTTGGTACAAGCACAAATATGACATCAAATACAAAATATACAGTAAATGATAACACAGCATCTTCAATAAATTTTTATAGAGATATGACTGGATTGTCAGCATCAACAACTTATTATTGTTGGACATGGTGTACATATAGAGGTGGTGAATTTTCTGAAAGTAGTTCTAGTATGAGTACACAAGCTACTGGTATTTCATATACATATAGTAGAAGTAATGGTGGAAGTAGTCAAGAAATTGAAGTTGTAGCATTACAAGCAACAGGAAGTTCTAGTGCAGGTTATCAAGTGCAATATAATCATCCATATTATGGTTGGACAACAGACAATAGTGCAGGTGCATCTGCATATGCTCCTGATGCAAATGGAGCGCAGTCAAGTGTTTTTTGGCAATGTAAAGTGCCTTATAGGTCAGGTGTAAGTACATCCTGTAGGTTAAGAAATTATTGGAGTGGTATTAAGTATGTTACATTTGAAGCTAGGATTGCCTTCCCAGGGAGTGGTCCAACAAGTAATTATACTAGACAAGTAACAAGTTTGACTACAGGTGGAAGTCCATTTGGTGCTGATGAACTACCAAGTACAAATGGGTATTTTTCTACAGGTATGAAAAGATTTTATGGTACTTATAATAGTTATGCTTCTTCTAGTTTTGAAAAATATAGATACTTTAATTCTTAAAATAATATAAATATTAAATAACCATAAAAAAAAATACAAAAATGTCAGATGATTTAGATAAAATAAAAGGAAAAAAATTAAATATAACTGTAGAAAATTTAGTTACTATAGGGTTTGTCATAGTTAGTATAACTGGACTTTGGTATTCTTTACAGGATGACATAAATCAAGCTAAGCTTTTGCCTGAACCTGAAGTATCAAGGACAGAATATGATTTAAAAGACCAGTTAATTAGAGAAACTATAATATCTACACAAGAAAAAGTTGAGGAGAATAGTGATAAGTTAGATAAAATTGATGAGAAGTTATTTGAGATAATTAAAAAAGATTAAAAATGAGAGTATTAATATTAGCTTTATTGTTTTCTGCTTTTAGTTATGGACAAGACATTAGCATAGTCCATTTTAATTATGAGTGGAATAGTGGTAGAGCATATAAAGGTTTAGATAGACTTAGAAATGTTAAAGTGCAATATGCATATATAGAGCAACAATCAGATGCAATAAGAAAAAGCATTAAGTCTGTTCCTACAATAGTTATTTATAAAGATGGCAAACCTATAGAGGTTATAGAGGGAGGACTAAAAATGAAGATTGAAATGACTTTAGAAGAATTACAAGAAGTAATAAATAAATATAGAGAAACAAAAAGAAAATCAACATAATATGGTAAGAATTTTAACATGGTTAATTGATAAAGTAAAAACATTTAACAACAAAGTAGCAACTGCATGGAATAAGTGGTTGAAGAAAATAAAAATGTAAGTAAATGAAATTAAGTAAGAATTTATCTTTAGCAGAAGTAGTAAGAAGTGAAACAGCAAAGAGGTTAGATATAGATAATAGTCCTACAAAAGAACACATTGAAAACTTAAAGACAATAGCAGAGAAAGTTTTTCAACCAATAAGAGACCATTTTAGCTGTCCTATACATGTTTCTAGTGGTTATAGAGGTGAAGCATTAAATAGAGCTATTAGAGGAGCTAAAACTAGCCTTCACATGACTGGACAAGCTCTTGATATTGATATGGATTTCACTAGTGTATCAAATACAGATATATTTAACTATATAAAAGATAACCTAGAGTTTGATACATTGATATGGGAGTTTAGTAATGAAGATGGTACACCTAAGTGGGTGCATGTAAGTTACAGAGAAGGTAAGAATAGAAACCAAATATTAGAGGCATACAAAGAGCCTGTAAATAATTTGACAAAATACAAGATGTATGAGCCAAGAAAAGAAAAAAAGGAAACCCCTAAGAGAGACAAAGGTAGGACAACTACTAGCAAAGTCAGGTCTGATAAATAACTTACTTGATGTTGTACCTGATAAAGGTGTTTTAGGCTTAGTTAAGAATATAATACAGAAAGATAATACTTTACCTCCAGTAGATAAAGACCAAGCATTAAAACTTTTAGAGATGGATATGGCAGAGATGGAGGCAGTAACTAGAAGGTGGGAGGCAGATGCCAAGTCAGGAAGTTTTTTAAGTTCTAATGTAAGACCTATGGCATTAATATTCTTAACTCTAGTTTATTCTACAGGTTTCTTTTTAAAATATGATTTGTCAATCTTAAATCAGTTGTTAATGCTCACCTATGGAGCTTATTTTGGAGGCAGGTCTTTTGAAAAAACAAGAAAGTAATGGAAAGAATAAAATGCCAATGTGGTAAAACAAAAGATAGAGGAGGATATTGTGATGGTTCACATAATAGACCTAAGCATATATTTGATATGAACAACCTTCCTTTTCCCTACCTATAATATAAGTATTAATATCATACAAGTATTATAAATATTATAATATAGTTATAATATATTACAGAATATAATATAGTAAATATAGTATATTATAAAGTTTTTTACATTTTATTTGGTTATTTGTAAATAACTTGTTATATTTACAGTATAATTATAAAATAAACAACATGAAAAACATAATAAATTACATACTTTCAGTTTTAGGTATTAAAACACAAAACACAAACAACAATTTTTACATTAACAATGATGGATATTTTGTTGGTAATACTAAATTAAGAACAATATCAGATACTTATATAAGAGATTTATTTAACATTAATTATGCATATGGACATGATTGTGCATGTATAATTTGTGGTAAAGATACTGATGATAATTATTCAGGTAAAATGTTACACAATTTTATAGGACATGCTGAATTTTTACACCCTGTAGATGATAAATTATTCATTAATGCTGACAATTATGATATTGATTGTGGTGAAATAAATTTAGATAGTCTGACTTATAATGATTTAGGTGAGCATGAGGTTTGTTCTAAATGTGTAAGTAAAATGAAAGCATCTAATCTAGATGAATATTTAGTCTAAAAAATTTCTTTTCATTATAGAAAGAGAAACCCTGACTTTTTAGTTGGGGTTTTTTTTATAACTTTATTATATGGCAAGAAAAGTTAAAAGAAAAACATTAGTAAGAAAGTTAGATAAAATCTTTTCACAATACATAAGAGAAAGAGATACTAACAGTAAGGGTTATGGTAAGTGTTGTACATCAGGTAAAACTATTCATAAGAGTAATGGACATGCAGGTCATTTTATAAGCAGAAGATTCATGTGTACTAGATGGGATGAGGAGAATGTTCATCTACAATCAGCTTATGATAATACATTTTTAGCAGGTAGACAATATGAGTATGCATTATTTATAAATAAAAAATATCATGCAGACAAAGCTACTGAACTACTAATAAAGTCAAGGGAGACCTGTAAGTTTTCTATAGATGAATTACAGGATATGATAGAATATTATAAAACTTTATTGGAAAAATTATAATATATAATAATAATTATTGTATATTAGCTGTAGAAAAATAATTTAACTACAATGGTATATAGAAAAAAAGGTGAAGAACCTACTGCAAAAGACAGTATGATAGAGGACCAAAAAAACAGGTTCAATCAACTGTATGAACTTTATAAAAACTTACACACAGATTATAAAGAAACTTTAAGGGAGAAAACAAGTCTCCAATTAAAAGTCTCAGCACTTGAAGGAAAAATTGAAGCATTAGAAAAAGTCTACAATGAATGGCAAAAAAAAAATAATGCTTTAAATAAAAACATTAACTTTAATAAAACATATGATGGCATCCACAAATATTAAAAAGAGTACAATAGAATATATAGAAGGAGATAAAGGCACATACAATAATAATGAGCATACTTTTCTTAAATATAGACTGCATTTAAAAAATGGTGATAAGCCTGATTTTTTAGCTAAGTCTAAAAAAACAATAGACAACTTTAAAATAGGAGATGAGATTTCATATTCATTTAAAGATAATAAAAGCAATAATGCTAAATTAGAAACTGAGTTTAATAAACCTAATATAAAACAAATGGCAAATAATAATCAAACAGCTAACAATGCTGTTATGTCTCAACAAGAATCTATAGCTAGGTCTGTTGGGTGGAATAATGTAGCTGCAATAATACTTAGTCCTGAGTTTCAAAAACACTCTGATTTATCAGAAGTAGAATTTGATGACAAACAAAGAGTAAAAGGCAAAGTGTTTTCAAATAGACAAATGTTTATGCTACAACAATGTGCTAGTGCAGCAGATATAATATTTAAACAACTAATAACTAAACCTGAATAATTATGGCAAAACCTGATTTTGTACAAGGAGTGTATCTAGATGAATCACCAAAAGATTTTGTGGTGGTTAAGATGAGGATGCACATAGATAGATTCAAAGAACATTTAAACAATCCTGATGTACAGGATGTAGTAAAAAAGAACAATGGCTACTTGTCAATGGATGTTCTTAGAAGTAAGAATGGTAAACTTTACATACCACATAGTGATTTCTCACCTGAGAAAAAAGTAACAACAGTAGAACACAACCCTGATAGAAACTTAGGCTATGGGGATGATGACCCATTTACAGATTAAAAGATGATACTAGACATTAAATCCCAACTTGATTTAATCCACAAAATAAGAAATGGAACTATCAAGGAGGGGTTGGCTCTAGGCATTAAATCATTTGATACATATTTTAGATTTAAAGAAGAATTTGGAGTATTCTTAGGACATAGTAATGTAGGTAAAACTCATTTCTGTTTCTACTTAATGTTTCTCTATAGCTTAAAGCATGGATTAAGATGGCTATGTTATAGTAGTGAGAATGAAGTTTACAGTAATATAAAAAGAATAATAGAGTTTAAGTGTGGTCTACCCATTAACAAGATTGATGAGGAGGAGTTACTTGAAGCAAGTAAATGGGTGGATTCACATTTTAAATTTATAGCAATAGATGATATACAGACCTATAAGTCTTTACTAGATTTAGGAGCAGAAATAAAAAAGGGATGGGATTACAATGGATTCCTAATTGACCCTTACAACTCTCTTGCTAAAGATAGAGAACTATATAGAAGTGTAGGTGGTCATGAATATGACTATACAGTTTGTAGTGAGTTTAGATTGTTTTGCCATAAACATAAAGTAGCACTATGGCTAACTACTCATGCAGTAACAGAGGCTCTTAGAAAAGTACATCCTGCTCAACATGAATATGCAGGTTATCCTGTATGCCCTAAATTTAGTGATTGTGAAGGAGGTGGCAAATTCTCAAATAGACCTAACTTTTTTTGCTCAATTCATAGGATGGTCCAACATCCATTGGACTGGATGATTACAGAGATGCATGTTTTAAAAATTAAAGATACTTCAACTGGCGGCATGCCCACCAGTTTTTTAAGCCCAATCAGGATGAGGTCAGTAATAAATAATGTTGGTTATAGTCTAGAGGGAGAGAACATGAAAGAGTTGATAGATGAATATACTAGAGAAAGCAGCAAAGAAACATAAGATATGGGTAAACATATGCAAGTCATTTGGATTGGACCAAGCAACAGCAGAGGATTTAGTTCAGGAGTTATATATAAAAATTCATTATCTTACAGAAAAGGGAACAGATATTAGTTATGGTGATGATGATGTTAATTACTATTATATATTCAAGACATTGTACACAATGTTCTTACAACTTAAAAAGAAAAGAAATAGAATATCATTTGTTAGTGAGGAGATATTGGCAAACATTGAAGATGGAGAACAGGTTGAATTTGCAAGAGTTGAAAAGAAGTTTAATGAAGAATTTTCTAAACTACATTGGTATGACCAAAAGGTATTTGAAATAATAGCATCAGGTACAAAAATATCTGAGCTTAGTAGAAAGACAACAATTACATATATAAGTTTATACAATACCTATAGAAATGTAAAGAAGTTGTTGAAGAAAAAGGTAGGATTATGAAACTGGAAAAAGGAATAAAAAGATTTTTTAAGAATGGATATAAAATGGCAGCAGGACATAAAACAAAGAAACCAATGAAGCTAGGAGACTTTGTAGAAAAAGTAATAAGAATAATAACCTTTGGTTATGGTAAAACTATAGCTAAATCTGTAGCTAAGCTATTTGGCTATGAAGATTGTGGGTGTGATAAAAGACAGGATAAGTTAAACAAATATATAATTACAAAAGATGGCATTAAGAAGTTATAAGAGTTTGCTAAGGCAACAAATGGAACAGGAGGACTACATAGATTTTACTGGATTTAAAACATCTATGAGTAAAGGATTTACTGATGATGATTTAAAAATTGTTTATAGATTACATGCAAAGTATTTTGAACATAAATATACTGAACCTTGTGGGTGTGGAGGAGCTAGGAAGATGGACACAATTAATGTGTGGATAGGAGATTTAGAAAAAATTTATGACAATGGGGTTCAAACCAAGAAGTTATCAGAATAAAGGTAATTGGAAAAAAGGAGAGTTATCAGAAAAAAAGTTTAAAGACTTTATGGACAAAATAGGAATAGGAGCTACAAAGACATCAACACATATAGATAAGAACTACCATGTAGATTTTATAATTGGTAAGATAACTCCTGTAGATTTAAAGGGTGATAAAAAAACTGATGCTGTATGGTTAGAGAAAAGAAATGTGTGGGGTGGTAAAGGTTCACTATATGGCTTTGCAAAATATATGGTTATTGAGTATCTTGATATAAATAGTTATGTGTTCTATGATAGACTAGGATTAGTTAAATACATTAAAAGATTCAAAGATGTATGTGTTAATAAATCAGACTATCATTGTTTATATACTAGGGATGGCAATAAAGATGTAATAATAAAAGTTAGAGAATCAGATATAAGAGATTATGAAAAGTACAGATTTCAATATTAGTGTTCCTACAAAGGACATAGACAGAGAGTTAGTCAGCAAGAAACTAGACAACCTAAAAGATATGCAGTATCTAACAAATGCTGAGATAGCTAATAATATTTTATTAGAGTATCAGAAAAAGAATCCTACTAATGAAAAGCTAGAGACATTAATTAATGCTGTAGTGCAAATACATTTTTATGTAACAGAGCTGCAAAATGATAGACATCTTTTGATGTTAAGTATAGATGAATATAGAACAGATAAATTAAGAGCTATTGAAAGAGCTAGAAAAGCTGAATCCAAACTGGAGACCAAAGAAGATTGAACTAGGAGTAGAATTAGAATTTGAAACTGATACAATTTACAAAGGTGCAGAGATAGATATTGAGAATCTTATAATAGACCAACTCAATCTTATATGGATGGATTTTGAAGCAATACCTAACATGTATGAAGAAGTCCTTGTTACATTTCAGAACATGGAATTGTTAGCTAGAATAATAGGTAAGTTTTATCATGTACACAATAAGACATTATATATAACAGTAACACTTAAACTACAAGAATGAAAATAACACTATTAGATGGAACAGAATGGGAAAAAGAAGATATAATAGAGAAGTCATATGATGATGACTTTTACTATGGATATTTAGGTAAAGCAGCTTTTTCTAGTACAACAATCAAACACTTACTATCATCACCTAAAACATACAAACATATATTAGAGTATGGTCAATCTGATGCACAAGCATTAAGAGATGGGTGGCTTATGCACACTTGTGTGCTAGAGAATCATGTTTTTAATGAGCAAATTTTTATAGATGTGCAATCAAAGAATACAAAGAAATATAAAGATGCTGTCAAAGAACATGGCAGGGTTTTTACAATGAAAGAGAAAAATGATGCAGAAAGATTAGCAGATGCATTACTAAGAAATGAAATGGTATTAGAGAAACTAAGTGGAAGTAGATTTGAGGTTCCTGAAATAGGCACAATAAATTGTGATGGTGTTGAGTTCCCTTTTAGAGCTAAAGCAGATATTTTAAAGGCTAATGAAATGTATGATTTAAAAAGCACAAGTGCATTACAAGGATGGAAGTATTCAGCAGAGAAATTCTCTTATGATGTCCAATGCTTTCTGTACTGTGAGCTGTTTTCTATAGAGCCTGAGAATATGGGATTTATTGTAATTGATAAAGGAAGTTTAGATATAGGATATGCACAATGTACAGAGGAATTTCATTTAAAGGGTGGATTAAAAGTAAAGAGAGCATTAGAAACTTATCAGGAATGGTTTATGCAGGATGCAGATTTAGACCAGTATTATATAAACATAGAACTATGAAACATTACATACCAAAAGCAGATTTAAGACATCATTACAGAACAACTAAAGCTGATATAGCTTTTCAAAAAAGACTATTGAGATATATAGTTTGGGGATTACCAATATTTACATTTTGGTCTATTATGGGAATTAACTTTTTATTTTGGGTGTTTAGATAATGAACAGAAAAGATTATCCAGTATGGACAGGTGTAATAAATTACTTTCCTGATGCTCTTATGGAAATATCAAGAGTGAGCAAGATTGGAAATGAACAACATCACAAAGGCAAACCTCTACATTGGGATAAGAGTAAAAGTATGGACCATCTAGATGCATTAACTAGACATCTAATACAAGCAAAGGAAGATGATGATGATGGAGTATCTCATCTAGCTAAAGTAGCATGGAGAGCATTAGCAGCTTTGCAAACTAAAATAGACAATGAGCAGAAATGAAATATTAGCATATCAAGAAGGTTATAGAATGACCAAAGATGGAAAGCTATTAGGTAAAAATGGTAATCCTGTGAAAGGTTGGTTAAAGAATGGTTATAATATTTTTCAATTTAGAAATCCATTAGACCCAAAGAAACATATAAAGTTTAAATGGTCTAGATTACAAGCATATCAAAAATATGATGCATTGATATATGTAGAAGGAACAGTTGTTAGACATTTAAACAGTATTAGAAATGATGATACATGGGATAATATAGCAATAGGTACACAAAGTCAAAACTTGATGGACATGCCTAGAGAAGAAAGAATAAAAAAAGCAAGACATGCAGGTTTGCACAATAATAAAGAGTATAGAAATAAACACAAAAAACAATGAGGAATAGAAGTAGAATAATGACATTGATAAATGAGATAGAATCATTATCAGGATACAGAGTATTTGAAAACACAAGAAGAAGGGAAGTAGTAGAAATAAGGTCTTTATTATACACAGTACTAAAAAAGTTTTACAGATTTACCCTTAGAGAAATACAAGACTTAGCACAAGAGTATAATTATAACATAACACATGCAAGTGTAATACATAGTATAAAATCATTTGAGGTTTACAGTAAATACTCTCCACATATTCTAGATTGGTATCATGCAGTTGTAATTGACTTAGAAGAAGATTTAGCAGCTCAAAGAATAGATTATATAAAACCTAAATTGAAGTATTTATCAGATGAGGATTTGTTAAAGTTATCAACAATAGTAAAAGAAATGTATGAGGAGGCTATTATACAAATGAGTGAAGAAGAAAGTTTACAAATCTGACAATAAATTACTAAAAAGGATTTTGGTAGTTTTTTTGATGTTATTTATTACATCATGTTATTCAATTAAAAGTACAGTTATTAACAAATTAGATAAAACCTTTCCTAAATCTAAATACACAATAGAGAGATTAGAAAAGATAAAAGATTCACTAAATAAAAGATGGCAAAAGATAGAGACAAGTTTTTAGAAGTATATGCAAGTAAGATGGGGAATGTTAGTAAAGCATGTAAAGCAGCTAACATATCTAGACAGACTTTTTATGACTGGATGAAAGATAAACAGTTTGCAGGTAAAGTAGATGAAGTAAAAGAAGGTCTACTAGACTTTGCAGAACATCAGTTGTTATCTAATATCAGAGATGGTAAAACAGCAGAGATATTATTCTATCTAAAAACTAAAGGTAAGGGCAGAGGATATATAGAGAGACAAGAGATTAGTGAGATAGGTGATAAGATGTTTGAGGTTAAGATAGTGAAGAATGAAACAGATACAGACTAATGTTGTATTTGAAATTCTAGAAAAGAATACTGACAAAATAGTTGCACTACAGGGAAGTAGTAGGGCAGGAAAAACCTATAATGCATTACTGTGGATTATATTTAGTTATTGCAATAGAAATACAGGTAAAGTTATAAGCATCTGTAGAAAGACTTTACCAAGTCTCAAAAGCTCAACTCTAAGAGACTTTCTTGAAATACTTAGGAGTAATGAACTATACTCAGAGATATACCACAACAAGACATCTAATGAGTATTGGTTGAATGGAAACTTAATAGAGTTCTTTAGCTTAGACATGGGTTCTAGAGTTAGAGGAAGAAAGAGAGACCTGCTGTTTATTAATGAAGCTAATGAAATAGATTATGAAGCATGGAATCAGCTACTATTTAGAACAGATGGAAACATTATTATTGACTACAATCCACATGACCAATTTCATTGGATATATGACAAAGTGCTAGAGAGACCTGATTGTGCATTACACATTACAACATTTAGAGACAACCCATTTATATCAGATACACTAAAAGCAGAGCTGTTAAGATTAAAAGATACTGACCCTGATTACTGGAGAATATATGGATTAGGTCTTAGAGGTCAAAATAGAGCATTAGTGTTTAAGTTTAGTGTGTGTAATGAGATACCTCCTACAGCTAGATTTATATCATATGGTTTAGACTTTGGATATGCATCAGATAGTACAGCTATGTGTGCAACTTATATTGATGGAGAGAATATGTATTGTAAAGAACTGCTTTATGAGACAGGACTAACAAATCAGGATATTGCACAAAAGTTAGAACAGCTAGGATTAGACAGGAGAGATGAAGTGTATGCAGATTCTAGTGAGCCTAAATCTATAGAAGAAATACATAGAATGGGTTGGAATATAAAAGGCAAAAAGAAGTATGAGATAAACTATGGAATAGACCTGATTAGAAGATACAAATTACATGTTACTAAAGATAGTATAAATGCTATAAGAGAGTTAGAGAGTTATAAATATGTAGAAGATAGAAATGGTAACCCTACTAATAAACCATTAGACATGAACAATCACTTTTGTGATGCTTTAAGATATTCTATTGCTCATAAATTATCTTATCCTAATTATGGTAGATATGCTATAAAATAAAAAAGGAGGGAGACCTAAGCCTCCTCTCCTGTACACATAAATGTGCCATTAAAACTAATCAATATGAAAAAACATCACAATGAATCAACATAACTCATTAGGAGGACTAATCCCAATGTGCCAATCCAAAGTAATAAGGTTATTAACCATAATGGTTGGTTAAAGTATTTTTCTAATTCTTTTAAGTCTTTCATGTTAGTATCTGTATTTAGGATGTGTTTCACTAACAGAATCTTTACCTAATACATAAGCAAATTCTCTGTCATTAATAGAAACAT
>Ga0098037_1000219_pt1 | contig 32698 bp, 20 predicted proteins | sample 5_EtaG_FD_75050 | JGI IMG/M metagenome (GOLD analysis project Ga0098037, IMG submission 75050) | Marine viral communities from the Subarctic Pacific Ocean - 5_ETSP_OMZ_AT15132 metaG | ecosystem: Environmental > Aquatic > Marine > Oceanic | place: Pacific Ocean | collected 2015-01-08 | reverse complement strand
TCAGGACCTTTAATAGGCCAATCACCAGATTTTATATTTATCTTTTCACCAGTTTTAGGATCTGTTGCAACAACAAAGTTTTCTCCATCTATAATTAATGTTTCATCAAAGTCGAACGTAGACATTCCTCTAGCCATACCGCTTTTACTAAACTTATAACCACGCTTTTCTAAATCAGCTTGTATCTCTTTGTTTTGTTTTTTAATTAACTCAGCTTGTTTGTTAAAAGCATCTATAGCGTTATTAATGTTTTTTATTTCTGACTGAGATTTTTTAATTATAGCAGGTTTACCATCAGCGTTTACATTAAATGTTTCACCAAATGTTTTACCATCTAAACCTATTATAGAATTAGGATTTATACCACCACTTACAGAGCCTACATCTGAATTAAAATATCTATCCCACCAATTATTATCTATAACACTCCAGCCAGTAGGCATTCTTCTTTGAAGTTTAACTGATGTTAATTTTTTATCCATAGCTTTATCTAAAGCTATTAATTTATAGTTGTCGGTAACTAACTTATATGAGGCATCAAAATTAGATTCTGATAAGGCAGCGTCTATTAAGTATAAGTAGGCAGCTGTTGCTGGCATAGCGTGCTCATACTCAACTCTAGCTCCAGTTATTTTTTTAGAATAACCAACAAATTGAGCGCCCAACTTATGCCAATGGTTAGTATCGTTAGCTACTAGTTTTAAATAAGTCCCTATAATAGAAGCTTTGTTATTATCTTTACTTATAGCATTGTTAAAACGCTTCCACATTTCTTTATGAATTATAGAAACCTTTTTATTGAAAGCTTTTATTTTACCATTTTTAATATTAGCCTCTATAACACTAGGACTTCTAAATAAAGTATTATAAGAAGAAACAGAATAATCTTTAACACCTTTTATGTCTTTACCGAATTTAACTCCTTTTTTATTTTTTAATGCTTTAATTTTATTTCTTAAATCATTATATGCTTTAGCTTCATTTGGTTTAGACATACTTAAACCGTACGCTTTATTACTAGCTGTAAACACCGTGCTGTCTTTTCCAAACCAAAAATCTTTTGGCATTAATGGTAATAATTCGGTTTCTATCGCTTCAACAAATTGTTTTCTACCTTGCTCTGTTCTTAAATTAAAAGTATTACTAATTCCATAGCTTGATAATAATTTATCAATACCTTTTGTTTCTAGTTCAAATAAATCTCTTATATTTAAAACGTCATTTACACTCTTGCTAAACATTGTTCTGGGTTTACCGATACTAATTGAAGCCTTTGGTTTACCTTTTATTACTCTAGCACTTTGATTAGCTGCGAACGCAGATGATTGAACTATAATACCTTTCACTGGTGCATCAAAATTACCAGATCTATTTTGAGGCATTAATGTGAAGTCTGGATTAATTCCAAATGGAGCTAGTATTTCAGCATTAGTCATGTTATCTACATTTAAGGCTTGTCCTTTTATATTAGGAACTCTAACTTCACTACCTATGTAAAATGATTTTAACATGCCGGTTCTTAAACCTATAGATTTTCCAGATTTTGGATTAAAATTAAATTGAGGTAATATTGATTTGATAAATTCTTTTGGACCTAATCTTTCCGCGTCTTTAGCTATTTTTGTTCTAGCACTTTTAGTTTCTGGAGCTGTTAGATTTTGAGAGTGTGCTAATACAGCTCTAGGATCTACACCGTACTCAGTGGATACAGCTTCAATAACTGGATACAATTCTCCAGTTGGTTCAACTTTATTTTTAGATGATTCATTTGGATTCTCTTGAGATATTATATCTTGCTTAACATCTTCGTATAATTTACTAACATCGTAGTTAACTTCTTTTACAATATCATTAATAGCTTTATTAGTCTCTTTAGAAAAATTTAATTTGTCTTTAATAAAATCACCCTTCTCTTTAACCTCAAGTAAACCCTGTTCTTTAGCTATCATCTGTTCTTCAGGGTTTAAAGCTGTATCTGCGGTTTGGTATTTAGGAGCACCTTCCTCTGTCTTTTCAGTTATGTCTCTAGCTCTACTTAATTCATCTGGTGAATACTCAGGTCTTTTTTGTACATTTAAAACTTTATTTCTTAGTTGAGGGTTTATCCATCCAAACAAACCTGTAGCATCACCTAAGTTTTCTTTTTTATATTCTAAGTTTCTTTCGGGTTTATAGTTACGCACGTGACTAGTGAGCTCAGCATAAACATCGTTTTTAAACTTCTCTTGTAACACATTAGGTATTGGTACTTGAGTAGCTGAAAATATAAGATCATCTAACAATCCTTGCTCAGTCATCATATCTAAAGCTGATTTATAACCTCCGTCGTACCATATTTTATTTCCACCTTCAGTTTCATAGGCTTCCGCCATGTCATTTATTTCGTTGGTATTATCTTTAGAAAATTTAGTTTCATCAAAACCCTTATCTTCAAGTATTTTTTGTTCTGATAATACTTTACTTTTCTTTATTTTCTTAATATCAGAAATAGTTAAATCATCGTTTTTAATTTTCTTAGCTATTGTTGTTAAGAACTTTATAGCATCTGTTTCACCGGCTAAATCAATTTCAGCGTCGGTAGAATTTTTAGTACCTTTACCAATTAGATGACCTAATAACCCAGCGAAATTAGAATTATTAGATTTGTTTAAATTTATATTACCAGCTGCAACTTCTTCAAAAAATACAGCAACAACCTCGTCTTCAAGTAAACTATTATCGTTTCTTCTTTCAGTATTTAAAAGTATTCTTTGGTATGCGTCATTATTGTTTTCTTTAGTCCATGTTAATATTTGGTCAGAAAGTCCCTTAAATGACTTAGGATTAAATCCTAGGGCATCTGTAAATACAACGTGATTAAGTTCATGTGTTTTAGTTTCTAGTCTATCATCCTTAGCCATGTTGTCTACATTGATAACAGAAACTTTGTCACCATTTGCATCAACGCTCATAAAGCCATGAGCCCCATTTTTAATCTCTTTTATATTTTCATTTAACTTTTCATTTAATTTTTCAGTTTGATTTTTCTTTTGAGTATCTGTTCCTTCTAATTTTTTAATTTTATTTTCAGTGTCTTTTTTTAGATAATCAATAGTTTCATCAATAGTCTCATGATGCACTAACTTGTTTCTCAGTTTAGTAGTTCTTCCTTTTCTTTTCTTTATGTCACTATATATTGTTTCTTTATTGTAAATAAGCCTAGCTTCGTCGTCTATATTTTCGTCTGTTATATTTTTGTTTTCTTTTATTAACTTTTGTTTAGCCAAATCTAATACTCTTTGTATTTCGGATTTATTTTTTTTCTGACCTTTAAATAAACTCCAGTTATTATTAAAAGTATCTTTTGATTTAAAGTCATTGATAGAGTTTTCAATAGCATCAAACTCAGCTTTCATATCACTTAATCTATCTTGCTTTATATCATTAGGTAAAGATGAGTTTCTTACTCTTTCAGCTTCTAATCTTAGCTCTTGTTGTCTGCTTCTACCCTGCATAAACAACTTAGCAGCGGGATTGGTTAAAGTACTTACCTTTTTCTCTGTTTTTTTATAATCACTTTCATTGGCTTTTTGGAGTTCCTTTATTATAGAGTTATTAGCGTCGATATCTTTTTGTGTACCTAATTTTGATTTGCCGTATATGTTAATCCCCTTTCTTATTTTATCATTGAGTGTTTCAAGTTTTTTCATTTGATTCACTCTGTTTCTAACTTTAGCGGTTGTGTTGTAGTCTGAAAATTGAGAAACATAAAGACCCTTTAAGAACGGTGCTGAACTTAAAGTTGTACCAAACATTAATCCAGAAAACATCATGTGATCTAGGTTGTCAGTAAGATTATCCCACTTACCATCAATCATGTTTTGTGAAAACCCAGTTAAACCTTCAGATACACCTTCACTTACTGATGTACCTAAAGCTCTTGGTGCAGCATTTTTAAAATATTGATAAGCTCCATCTTTAAATAATTGGTTTTTCCCAGGCATATTAAAAATAGATGTTTTAAAAGCTCGAACTAACGGTAGTGTTGTTAGTGTTTCAAAAGCAAGTTCTGTTACAGCGTAACCAAGTGAACCCCACCACATTTTTTCTTGAGAAACATTTGGAGAGAGTGGATTTCTATTAACTCTTTCGTAATCACTATATCGATTCCCAAAAGATTGTCCACCAATATAAGCTTGTCCACCTGGTATTGATAATGATAAAATTACCGGTAACTGATTTGATAGTTCTTGCATATAAAAAGAACTCATGTTTTTTACGGATTTAAACGCATCATCAAATTCAACGTCTTTTTTATAACCCTCTCTTATGTTGTAAATTTTATTTTTAAAATCTATATACGCGGTATCACTAAAGTCGTTTTTTTGACCAAAAAATCTACTACCACCATAAGAGGCGCCAAGTGCCATTTCATAAAAACCTAATCCAGTTTCTACAAAAAATTCTTCTACTCCATTGTAATTTCTTTTAAGCAAGTCCATCATTTGTTTGTCTTGCTTTATATGGTGAGAGTTTTCTGTTAAATTTAATTGTATGTTTTTTACTTGTTCGGTTTTTGTTAGATATTTATTAAATAAATTTTCATACTCTTTAATAGCGCCTTCTGGAACTAATCTTCCATTTTCTAATTCTATTATCTTATCATCACCGTATTTTTCTAAATCAAACTGATACTCTTCGTTTTCTATCCTGTCCATCAATACGGTTAACTCAGATGTTATAGAGTCTTCACCGTCATACAATTCACGCTCAATATTTAACTTTGTTAATACCTCAGCGTTCATTTTATTTTCAAGTTCTTTTCTACCTACTTCTAACTTATATTGTTTAAATTCTTCATCTTTATTTTCAAATTCATCAAGTTTTGCTTCAGTGTTATTTTGAATTATTTTATTTAATTTTTTTTCAATTATTATATTAGCAGCTTCTTCTCTTACTTTAGCGTCTTCAAACTTTGGATCAAGGTAGTCATCGCCTCTTAAATTATTTACAGCTTGTTTTAGTTCCTCTTCGTATGGTTGGTGCTTGTGCTCATAACTCTGCATAACATCATGTTTACCCACGGGGGATAGTCTATTTTTAGTTTGTATTTGAACGTCAAACGCATTTAACTTAAACTCTCCTTTAGATCCATCTTCATTTATATTATAAAACTCACCCTGAATTTCTTTTCTTTGATCATCTGTGTACTTAACGTTGTTGTTAAAGTCTTTATAAAGATCTATATTCTTCTGTCTACTTTTAGCAGCCTGTATGTTACTTTCTTCGTTAGAGTATTTGTCAACAAAGCTAGTTAATTCATTGTATGCATTATCGTACTCAAAATCTTTAGCATCATAAAGAAGACCTGTTAATCCAATTGGTATTTTAGTAGAATTTTTACCATCAGGTGAGGTAATTTTTATTACGTTTTTTCCACTTTTAACATCTAATCTTTCAAAGAAGTTTGTTTTTTCAAATTTAAAACCTGGATATTGTGTTTTTAATTGAGCAATTGCTTCGTCTTCTTTTTTGTCAAAAAAAGGTTTTTTTGAAATGTTAATATTACCTTGGTTGTCTTGTGTCTGGTATTCTAACCAACTATGTTTTGTTGATTCCAAAAAACCACTGTCCAATGACAAATCCGTATTTTTTTTCTTTTGATTTTTTTGAGGTTGATTCACCTCCGTGGTCGATGCTTGAATGTTTTGCTCTGCAGTCGCATCTACAGCAGAGCTCTGTTGGTTTCCCGGTTGATCTATTTTTTCAATTTCTTTTTTATTATCTTTAGCCCAAACTAAAAATTCTTCTTCCATTTTTTCATCAACGTCCCAAGGGTCCTCGTAACCCTTTACGTTATACTTAAATTTTGCCATACTGTTTCGTTAGTTACCCGTTATTAAAATTCTATTCTTCGCCTCCAGCGAACATATTTCTTAATTTTTTTTCGTTGTCTTTGTCTTTATCTTCATCCTTATTTTCATCAATAGTCTTAGTGTTTTTTTTACCTATTTTAAATTGATTTTCAACACCTTTAGATAGATAATCCTGTAACGCTCGTTGACCCAATGTGTATCCATTTCCGTCTGTTTCTTTACTATTGACAACCGCTGTTGCTAAGTTTTTAGCTTCGTTAATATCTATTATATTATCTGCGCCAGCAGCACCAGATAACTGTACGTCAGTTATACCAAAGTCTTTATAAGTTCTGCCACCTACGTTTTTACCTAATATGGTGTTATACAAGTCTCTATAGAACACTCTACCTGGTATCATTTCGTTATACACCATAGAGTCATATTTACCTTTACTTATGATACTGGACCATATCGTATCATTAACTTCGTCCATGTTTATATCGATCGCCTCACCCTTTTGATTACTAGCTTTCATCTTGTAAGACTTTAAAAGATCTTGATAAGATGTTGCTACACCTCTATCATACTCACCTTGTTTAACCACAGATTCAAACTGTTGTATTGAGTACCATTTAACTGGTTTAGCGTTAATTGTTTCTTGTAGTTTTTGTCTTTGTTTATATAGATCATCTAGTTGTTGACCGTCGTCATATATACCACCTTGATCATACATAGATTCTAAAGCGTCTATTTCATTGTCTATATTAAATAGTTGTTCTTCAGCAGCTTTTATAACTTCAAAGTCAGGCATGTTAACACCAAAGTCTTCACCCTTAACCGGATCTAAAATTAAATTAGGTTTACCAGCCATCTCCATTATGGTTCTGCCGGTATCTGTTGTTTTCCAATTATTATTAAGCCCACCATGCTTGTAGTTCAAGGCCAACTCATTCATTATATCGTGATACTTTTTTTCTTGTTCACTCATATTCATTTGTTGTCTTAGTATCTGTTGTTGCTCCTGTGGAGTACCGTTGATATACTTTTCTTGCATTGGGCCAGCCAAAGTGTTTGTTATATTTTGTTGCTCTGATTGTGATGGTAAGCCATAATTATCTATAACTTGCTGCATTTGGTCATCGTAGTTTCCAGACTTTCTTTTTTTAAAGTCTAAATTATCACCAATAGCTTTTATAATGCCCATTACACCTTCGTGTTGAGCTTGGCCTAATAAAGCTTCAGAAGCTATTGCTCTATATTGTCCTTCAACTAAAGTTCTATCTGCCTGCATATTATTTTATAATTTTAAATTCAACATCTAACTTAGAGTAATCTACAGTGTCGTATCCACTTGCATGCTTTAGTACAGCATACTTAGGTATTTCATCAGACATTACACCTTGATAAACTTTGTCACCAATTAATTTATTAATATATTCAAATGAGTATATTTTTAAACCACTAGGAGAATTACCTATTAATTTTATATTCTTTTTTAATCTTCTATCAGAAAACGCTGCACTAGCTAATCCAACCCCGCCGGATATAGTTTGTTGAAGAGACTCCATTCTTTGCTGTTCAGCTTGAGCCAATGCTTGTTGTCTAGCAGCTGATTCACTTTGAGCCATACCAAGTAAAGTTCCTTGCTTACTAAACTCCATTTGTTGAGATTGTCTTTCTCCAGAAGCTCTCATTTGATCTACTTGTGCTGCACCTTGTGCTCTTTGTAAATCTACTGCTGCTGCACCTTGAGCTTCCATTTGTTGTAATTGACCAGCTTGTCTAGCTGCAGCCATTTGATTTTGAGCCTCTTGTTGACCAATAGAAGCAGAAGATCTTTGAGCTGCTAATTGACCTTGATTGGCTAGCGTCTGCGCTAAAGCAGCTATGCCACTACCGCCAGCAGCCCCTCTCATTGTATCCATTATGTTTGCTTGTGATTGTTGAAACTGTTGGGCTTCAAACTGTGCTTGCTGTTGATTAACAGTTAGATCTTCCATAGTGTTTTCTAATCCAGCATATTGATTAGTCAGAGTGCCAAATTGATTTTCAAGATTAGCATATGGATTACTAGTGTCTAAATTAGTATAAACACTTTTCATTCTATCCATTTCCGCTCTTGCCCTAGCGGCTTCAGCTTGTGCTGCTCTTCTTCTTTTTCCAGCACCTATTAAGCCAACAACACCTCCAGCAAGACTACCTATTGCTTGTCCTAGCATATTAATTAATTTTTATTGTTATTCTTTTCTACCAAAAGGAAACTTAACTTTATCTTTGTCTTTATCTTTTGACTTTGTCTTAACTTTTGTTTCAACTTTTATCTTTGGTTTTTTTTCTACTTTTGATTTTACTTTAACAGGTTCTTTACCTGGTGAAGATTTTGTTGTTTTAAATTTCTTTTGCCAATCAGCTTTAGATTCGTCAGCTCTTCTACTGTGATATTTTTTACCTTGCCATTCAAACGTGGCTTGAGGTACTCCATCATAACCTTCTCCAGATCTTGCTCTTCTAAAAGCGTCACCAAAAGATAATTCACCTTGAGGCTTGTTTATTCTATCCATTATCTGCATGTCGATGTCTGCACTGCCTTTAAGTTTGTTTTTACGTTCAGGTAATGTTAATTCTTCTTTTTTACCACTTGAAATACTTTCAACTTCCTCTGGTTTTAGTCTTGGCATGTTAAATTTTGAAACACCACTTCTAACCCATTTGTCAAAATCTCTATTACCACCAGAACCAAAATGTGTTTGAGTACTAACGGTTCCTCTAGGTCCCTCTCCTGGTTTTTGATAAGTGTATTCTGAACCCGGTCTACTTCTTGCACCAAAAACCTCACCGAATTCAGTTGGTTCATCTCCACCTCTATCTTCATATCCGTATTGCTCATACACCATTCTTTCTCCTTCCTTTAATCCACCACGATTAGCAGCAAGACGCTTTTTAAACTCTTCGTTACCAGGTTGAGACATTAAATAGTTATACTCGTCTTCACCAACTATAACTCTTTTATCCGTATCTGGTCCAGAACCAGATTTAGTTTGGCCATAATATTTTTGATAATCCATAGCTTGATCAACGCCACCTATTACATCTGGATCTATATTTTGTTTTTTAGGTGTTGATTTTGGAAAAGCTGCACTTGAACCAGTTCCTTTACCAGCATTGAATCCTTTTAGTTTAAAAGCCATAGTATTGTTTTTTTATTATTTACTTATATATAGTTACATTTTTTGCTCGTTATTTACTACTTTCAGTAATATCACAAGCCGCCGCAAACAACTCTGCTGGCTGTTTAGAATTATTAGCAAATTTAAACTCTCCGTAATATCCGACTATTGAAGCTTCGTTAATAGATCTTTCTTTTCCAAAAAATATAAAATCTTTATCTATTGTAGGAGCCGCAGTAGTATTAGCAATATTACATAACACATTGACAACGTCTGGAAATGTATCATTATTATTATCTACGTTTGTTATGGATATAACACTACCTATTTCAACTATACTTTGACTATCTAATCCAATATCAAACCCACCAGATGTTCCCTGCATTATGTAATATAGTATATCTCCTTCTTGTAAAGATTGATTTACTGGGTAACCAAATTGCAATGTTATTTGTGCCATAATTTTTTATATTTATTTTAACTACAATTTACTAAACTATTAACAGCAAAAGTTAACGTAACATCACTTGTGCCTCTATTGTCAACTTTAACATTAAAAGTAAATGTCGCTGTATCATTAGAATAGTCTGTACTAGATAGTGTTAACGAAAAGTTATTTAATTTTATATTTGTATCACCAACTGATCCAGTCCAATCAGAACTTGTAACAGTTTTACCAGTAGATGAAAATGAATGACTACTACTTACCGGTTTTAATACATATTGAACTACAACGTTATCTTTTTTTCTTGGATATATTAAATCGTAGGTTTGTGTTGAAGCCCCATCTGGTATAACCTGCCTATTAATTGTGTATAAAACGTTATTAATTGTAGCTCTTAGTTTAACTGTCGCTGTAGATTTTTGTTTTAATATTTTACTATACCATGTTCCGTTTGGATTACTCCAAAAATAATCATCAGCTTGTCTATTTTTTATCCAATTGTTAAAGTTTGATTTGTAACTAGTTGAATATATGTTAATTGAGTATCTACCTAAACCATTTGTAAAATCAGTATCAGATAAAAAAGGAAATGTTTGAATAAAACTATATTTACCACTAGAACCTATAATATGCCTTTTAGCGTTGAATATATTATCTACATCACTATTATATAATCCTTCGCTTAATATAGATCTTTCAAAACTATTTACTATGTTATTAGGTGCTGTTAGATTGGTATTTATACCATCAATGAATTTATTAACAGCTATTTTAAATGTTGTACCAGGTGTTCCATGTACTGTTATTTTTCTTTTTTCACCATTTCTACTTATTACCACTCTACCAAAATCAACCTTTTCTATACCTGATATTTTAGATGTTAATTTAGCCGTTTTATTACTAAAAGTATATTTTAATTTATTTATTTTAGATATATTTTCTTTACCGGTATAAACTAAATCATATAAATATATAGTTATATTTCCGCTTGAGTCCTTTTCAGTTCCAGTAAGTTTCATTTTTAAATTACTACCAAGACTATAAATTCTGTTAGATTGTTTTAATTCAATACCTGGTGACTTTAAAAATTTTTTATTTTCAGCAGCTGTTACTTTCATCGAAGCAATTACAGTTGGTTTGTTCATTTTAACTCTACCAGAAAAAGAAAATTGTTTCCTTTGTTCAGCGAAACCAGACTTTAAAGTTTTACTAGTAACAATTATATTGTTTTTACCAGTTATTTCTAAAATACTATTATTTTTTAAAATTTCTATAGCCATAGTTATATTATTAATTTATTCTTCAGTTATTGTCCCAGACACACTAGCACATTCAGATCCATCATCTAACATAGCTTGTCCAGATAACTTTAACGTTATGTCTTTAGGATTTAAACCAGGAATATGTTGATCTATTCCATTAAAAGCAATTAAAACAACATTTCCAGTCCAATCTCCAGCGCAGTAATCACTAGGTAAAACCCCGTTTGGAAAAACTTGTTCAAAAAGAAATGGAACATCTTGAGTTTCACTTACCCCTGTAGACACCAAGGTATCAGTTATATTGTACGGATACGGAACATTATCCCAATCACCCCACGCTTGAGTCTGTGCTAAAGCGGAAGTATTAGAGCCAGTTGTTGTGTACGGTCCAGAAGGGTTTATATCTATAAACATAACCTGACCATAACCCCACGTGACATCAGTTTGGGGTTGCGCCCAATCATTACCACCAAATTCAGCGGTATATTGAGTTCCAGAGTCATCATATATAAAAGGAGCAGGAGCATTGTTAGCATATAAAAAGTCAGCAGTTACTGTTTCTCCACCGTAGTCGAAAAAAACCTCATAATTAGCAAACTGACCAAGAAGTGGAATTATATTAGCAAGATCTAAAGAACCATAACTAGTGTAAGCGTAAGCTCCACTTATTGTTGCAACTCCACCCCCAGATAGTGGAGTTTGTGTTGCATTAATAATTTTTAAAGATTCATTTTCATATTCACTAAAGTTTCCTCCTTCAAAATCGTAAGTATGAAGAGTACTTATTCTATTTAAAGGGCCACCATTAAAAAAACCACCTTGATTACTTGGAACAGTAGGTGTTCCAGGACTACTAATATCACTATTTTCAGGATAAAAATTATGTCTAGAAACTGTATATCCATCATCTGGAACTATAAAAAACCAAGCTTGCTTAGGAACGCTCGTGTTTGTACTTAAAAGCGTAGCATTAGCTTGGGATATTTCATCTCCATTCCAAGTACATAAAATAGAGGATTTTGTTGCTTCTCCATCTGAACCAACTGCTGTTATTTGCCAATTAAGTGGATTAGGAGTTTGAAACCAATAATTTGTACCACTAGGTATAATAGAGAATACTTTTGCTTTGGGATTATCGTTTGTAAGTTCCACGTTAATCGTAAATGTATTAGATTGATTAATAGGACTTATTGATGTAGCATCTCCGTCTATATCTAAGTTAAGCTCTATATCTTGCAAACCTATTTGATAACTAGCATCTATCCATGCTTTTACATTTACAAAATTAGCATCACTTGTTGATGGAGTTTGCTCGTATAAAAAAGTGTTACCAGTTCCAATTGGCTTATAAATAGTTTGGTTGTTAGTAACATAACCTTGAAAATTATTAGCAGGATTATCATTTTGCCATTGCGTATTAACGTATCTATATGTATTGCCAGTTGATAACTGTAATATAAAAAAATGTATTTCTTGTCCATTAGTAAATCCAAATCCAGCATTTGTGTTTGCCAAGTCAAAAGGGGTATCATCATCCCCTACATATCCTTCAATGAAAGGATGTTGACTCATTTCTCCATTTATTTGCATGTTAAAAGTGTTTCCGCTTCCAATTAGCAAGGTGTTATAAGTAAACTGATGAATACCTGCACATATAAAGTCTCCGTTTTGCTCATAAAAAGCCCCAAAAACATCTCCAATTTGTAATGTTGTTCCACCTAGTATTACATTGGCAAAATCACCTATTTCATTAAATTGGAACACATCATAAACAAGAGATTGATAAACATAGGTACCATTATTTAAATCACTTTCTGTGTATCCAGAGGTTGGCCACAAAACGCTTCCACCACTAATACTACTATTGTACATGTGAACTTTATTCACTGCATATGTATTCGTGTTTCCACCAATCTGTATATTTGATATTTCATTACCATTAGCGTCTATCGTGTTTTCTCCATTCAACCACTCTCTAACTTCTATTCCATCTGTGTTCATGAAAATAGAAGTTGGTTGATAACCTTTTATAGTAAAGTTAGAAGCATCTACTTGATAGTTGGAATCAATAGCATTTATAGTCATAGTTAATGGTACCAAACCCTGATCTGGTCCACTAATATTATCTACATCTTGCTCACCCCAGGTTTCACCAGCATTAACAGATTTAGCTATTGAATTTATAAAGTAATTAACCGACATATTAGTTTTCTTCTAAAATTATATTAATTTCTCCGCTAGGTGTACTACCTGTTTGTATTTCCATAGCTGACCCATCAATTTCAATTATAAAGTTTTTAGGTATATTTGTTCCAGTTTGTAAATTATTTTCCGGAAAATAATTCCAAGGTGTACCTGCACCTGTCGCTCCACCAAAACTTATAATAACTACATTACTAACCCAATCTATTGGGTTTAAAAAACTAGATACAGGACTAGGACCATAGGTCCAAGAGTTAACTGACTGCATTATATTATCGTATTCACTAAATGAGATTATACTATTTTGGTGTAATAGAAAAAATGAATTTCTTATAACAATATCGCTGTTTAACATAGCATTAGTTGAGTTAGAAGTGTTGATATCAGAATTTTGAAACAAACTATTAATATTAACGTAATCAATATTATCACCATCTTCAATGCCTAGTTTTAAGTTTTTAATTCTATCAACATAGTGACCACCATTGGTTCCACCTTCGTCTCCATAGTTTTCATTATTATAAGTTCCGTATGTGTAAGCGAGGTAATAAACTGGGTTATTAGTAATATCAATAGATGAAGCACTAGCGCTACTACCAGTACCAGTAGAGTCGTTAATAAACACATTTTTAGTTTCATCAACATTTACGTCGTCACATTGAGATAGTTGACAATAAAAAGACCAAGGAACTAAAGCATTAACTGTATAATCATCAACTGTTTCTACAAAAAAATTATCTTTACAAACTGTGTAACTACTGTTTTTAGGTTTTATAATAAATCCCGTAAAAGAATTAAAAAAAATTTGTTGAGGTGTTGTGTAATATGGATTTTTAGTAAAAACTAATCTAGCTGTATTGTCATCTATATTTACAGCTTCAATAAACCATTCGGGAATATTATCATCTCCAATTGAACCTTCATACCAATCTACATTAGCTTCTATTATAGAGTTACTGTTTTCACCATTTTTCAACTTTAGTGTTATGTAAAATTGATTTTCTAGTTGCTCAGGTTCTATAGGTATTAGTTGAGCGTCACCATCTATATCTAGATTTAATTCTAAATTACTACTGCCGACTATATTGTAGGTTGAGTTAAGCCAAGCCCTAACTTTAACACCATCGGAAACGTTATACATTTCAACTTTATTTATATCAAACGTTAAATCACCACCTAACTGTATGTTTAAAACTTCGTTTCCGTTAGCGTCTATAGTATCAAAACCTTCTTCCCATATTCTTTCTCCGTTAGGACCTATAGAAGTCGGCTCATAACCTTTTATAGTAAAATAACTAGCGTCAACACTATAACCATCATTAGCGTACATAGTCATTTCAAGCGGAAGAAGTCCACCGTCACTAGATCCATCCGAATCTAAATCTTGCAAACCCCAAGTTTCACCAGGAAAAACACTATAAGTTGTTGACGATGTATAATAATTTACATTTGGATTAGGCATGGCTTATAAATTATTATCTGCGTTTGGATCATAAGGATTGCTATCATCGTCAATCATATCACTAACTATTTTAATATCAATACTTTCAACTTGAGTGGATTCAATATTTAATAGATTTCCTAAACCTTGAACACTAAATTCACTTAAATGTTTATCTTCCATGTTTTCTCTACTTACTCCACCAACTTTATTAAACCACTTGCCTTCTTTTTCAATAAATTCAGGAACAGATCCACTTAACTCCGGCGCTTTACATAGATCTGTTTCTATGCTACTAACCCACCAACCGTCTTTATTGTTTAAGTTGTAAAATTCTTTATCTGTTTGATTAATAAAAGGCTGACCACTTGGATCGACTTGATCTAAACCTGTTTGTAAAAACTGAAGAACTCTACCTTGAGAACCCTCGTAGCTAACAGTTCTAAAGGATTTAACAGATCCTGGTATATCGTTAAATAAAACGTTAAATGTAGACTCTTTAAAGCAATAGTTTACATCTTTAACGTTAGCACAGTCACCAGTTGAATCTCCCTCGCACTGTATAGACTCATCTGTAGCGTAAAATACATTTCTATTTATTATCTCACCGAAGTTAGGGGAATTTGATTGTTGCTTCGTTATATCTACATGATGTTCGTATATACCTTTTTTTTCTTTTCCTTCATAACCAGCACTACCAATATCTTTAGATATAGCTGTCAAGTATTTACCACCAACAGAAACACCAGCTTGAGGAATAAATGATTTAAAGCTAACCCAACCTTTAGATCTTTCATTAAAACTAACAGTTGTATTATTTATATTCTCACCGCTTTTATAGTCTAGTGTAATATTGTATTCACCATTAACAGAGTCAAATGTGCCTAATAAGCTGCTTGTTTTCTTTAGATTGTCTCTAAACCAAGTTTTCATACCTACTTCTGATATGGGTGTTAAACCGTCTCTAGATAGTCTTAAAACAGCTCCTCGTTGCATGTCTGTAAAATACATTCTATATTGATCAGATACTAATGATTCTGGATTTTGAGATATACCATAATCACCTACAAAAGGAACAGCTGTACCAAGCACTCTATTAGATGCTAATAACTGTGGATTACCATCTGCATTAAACAAAGCGTCTTTGTTTGTTGTTACTTTTAAAACTTTATCTTCAGTTAAAACAACAATATCAGTATCTCTTATTTTTAATTTCTGTATAGCACCGTAGGTAGGATTTATATCCTTAGTTATTTTCTCAGACATGTTAAATTCGTTCAAGTCATTAATTCCTGAAGTTGAATTGTATATACCTGAATATATCATACCACTACCTCTTCTTTCTTTACCATAATCTAGAAAAGTTGTAGAAACCTTAACACCATTATCCATTTGCGGAGCATTAAAGTCATCTCGTATTCTATCTGATTCTACACCATTACCAAATGAGTAGCAGTTAAACCAACCTAGCTCAACTGGAAATTTCCAAACATTAGAGTCTAATTTATAAAAACCAACATCAGTACTTGTTTCAGTAAATAAATATTCTTGAGTGTTAACTATTGTACTAGTATCAATACCATTTCCTTCTTCATCTACAGGTTTCATAAAACTAACAACCTTAGACATAGTTTGAGTTCCATCTGGATGATGAAATACTATATAAGAATTATTAGCTAATTGAATAGTAGCATTACCAACTGTAGTTGATCCAGTGTGTATACCACTAGTTTGGTAATTTACATCGCCATCCGATTGTGTTGATTTTATTCCTACTATAGAGTGTGTTTGTGTATAACCTATATGAGACACAAAGTGATTTGTATTATCTAAGTTAACGTTTATATAACCAGGATTTTCAGATGAGTCATAAGCTTTTAAAGATATTTTAGAACCATAAGGAGCAAAGTTAGATGTGTTTTCACTGTTTAGTCTAGTTGGTATAGCATTAGATGCTTCATAATAAATATCCAAGTCAACATTTTCTTTTGGTTCTGTTTCCCAAATAGCAGCATCAGACACTGGAATAACCGGTTCACCTCCTCCAGTATCTTTTCTAATAAAAGCTATTCTAAATGCCTCTCTACCATCATGACAAACAGCTCCTCTTGGATCCCAAATACTAGTATCAATACCTTCATCACCATCACCAGTTAATCCTAATGAATTAATAGAGGTGTCCGTATCCTCACTCCATTTTCTAAACTCTATTCTTATACCATATCTTCTACAGTATAGAGGATATATTTGTAAATCACTATCACCACCATTACCGTATATAGTTCCGCATGGTTGACAGCTAGTTCTTTTAGTCATGGCTTCATGTGGATCATCTCCATCGATATCTATACCGCCAATCCACGGGGGAAAACCATCGTAGCCGCTTTGATAAACATCTGTACCATTATGATGAAATGGAGTTTTGTTTATCCACCAAAGTATATTTTGATGTGAAAATTCCCCATAATTTATTCCATGAGGATCTGCGTAGTGAAAAACAAAATGATCATTATCTTCACCACTTGGAGCATTACCCCAGTAATTGTGATCTGTCCAATCACCATATAAAGAATCTTTAACTTCATTGTAATTGTAAGACTCATATCTTTCAGCTTCTGTGCTTTTAGAAACAACTTTATAAATATTACTATCTTCAGGGTCATTTTTAAATTTAAATAAAGTTCCTCTTGTAGTCATTCTTTTTTTGAAATCATACTCAGCATCTCCAGGTTCACCCCAACCACTACTAGCCCAATACGATGGATCTATTGTGGTTCTCATATCTACTATAGCAAACGCAATTCTACCTAAATGACCAGTACTTAGTGTGTCTGTAAAATTATCTCCACTTAAAACACCTTGATCAATTCCTGATGGTTTATAAAAATGTCCACTAACTTTATTTTCTTCAGTCCACCAAGTAGCGCCTAAAGAATTCCAGCCACTAGCGTTTGGAAAAGCAACGTTTGTTTCATCCTCTATACAGTTACCGTCTTCATCAAAACCGTTTTCACATATAAGACCTGATCCATTTAGTTCTGTAAATCTAGTTCTAACAGAATCTATAAATACTTTTGTTTCTAAATGAAAACTAGATGTTTCTACCCACCATTTCCAAAAATCTTTAGTTTCTCTAGCTCTATTTAATATTGCTGTATTTCCAATTGAATTAGTAGCGTCACCTTCCCATGGTCCAACTTCATTTATTTTACCCCTACTATTACCCCACGTATCACCTGGATTTCCATCTATGTTTTTAGCATTATCAATAGCGTCATAATCAGCACAACCAAGAGCCATGTATTCTGAATCATAAGAAAAACATCCAGAGTTTTTATATGCAGAAGTGCTACTATTATAGCTACCAGCACTAGTTCCATCTGGTTCGTCGTCGGCTTCTAATTCTGGAAAATTACTAGAAGAATAAGTTGTGCTAGCTGTACCAGTTTTTCTATCAAAAAAATGATCACCTTCACCATGACTACCTCCACAGTCAAAATCATCCTGCCATAGTGTATTACCATTTGACATAGTTAACGACGTAATACTAGCCATGTTTAAATTTTCACCACTATCACCATTAGCGGGCACAGAAGTTGTATCAAACCATCTATAATCTTTTCTAGCCATGTAATCTATATTCGTATCTGCTATTGGACCATTAGCATAAGGACCTGATGTTGCGGATGGATTATATTGTTGATTATCAATATAGGCTAGTGGAAAACTTTCATATTCAACCCACTCTTCTGTTCCTGCTTCAAATTGTAAAACTTTAGAATCTAATATATCATCTCTTTCTATTTTTACAAAAAACTTACCGTCAAATTCAGGAGAATTTTTAAATACTAATTCTCTAAATTCAAGAAAGTAAGTCATGTTAGATAGTTCAGTTCCAGAACCAGAACCAAGATTAGCAACATGTTGAGCGTACATATTAGCCGCTTCACCAAAAGGATTTTTCCAGGATACTCTACAGTTACCGTCTGAATCCGTAACGTGATATGTTACTGATTGAAAATTATTACTAACTAAAGTAACACCACCAGCTGAAGCTGTAACCCTAACTTGAAGATCACCTTGACTTTCATCGTATTCACTTAAAAAGTCATTCCAAAATGCAGCTTCTATAGTTATTTCTGTTCCATCCATTAAAATGTCCGGTGGGTTAGAGTTTTCTACTCCACTTACAACGTCACTAAACATCCATTCAAAAGAACCTGGTCCTAATTCAACGCTACCCATAGGTCGTGGATCTGCTTTTATAAATTCAGGCGCTTGGTTTTCTATAGCCAATATTTTATATCTAGCTCTTTCTTCAACGGGAGTTGGATTTCCATGTTCATTTTTTAATATCAAATACGTTTCTATATCTAACTTGTTTCTATCAGCTGATATAAAAGATAACCATATGTTACCATCTTCAGCAAAATACCAGCGATCCATAACTAAATTGTAATATTCGCTAGACGTTTCTTTAACATAATATTTTACGTATGATATCCAATCATCTGGTCCTTGTTCACTACCAGGCCAGTCTTGTGTTAATTGAAAACGATTACTCATATGAGCTAATCTTTTTTCTACATTTATACTACCGTCTTTGTAAACAAACTCTCCAGTAGAAGCATTATCAACCAAGTAACCTGGAGCTAATACTGGTGTTTCTCTACCATACCTATCTCCGAATACTAAACCAAACTTATATTCTCTAATACTTTTTACAGATTTTTGAGGTGATGTTTCTGTTGGTTGAGGAGTAAAAGTAGTATTGTCACTTTTTAAATTTTGTATTAAAGCTAGTTCATTTTTTATTTCATATCCTTGCTCATAGTTTGCGTAAACAAGTCTATTAGCAGCTATCTCCTGTCCTAACGCTAGCTTAGGTACATTGTCCCAAGATCTTAATAATTGACTAGATGGAAGAGCCTTATGAATCATTTCCGATGTTATAGATATTTCGCCAAACATAGGGCTACCATCGCTATACGTGTCATTATTAGTAGCGTCTGGAGATGATGTTGTGAATTTTTTCCATTCATTATCTCTACCTCTTGTTATGGTTTTCACAACATAACAGTTAGGCGAGTCTGTTGTTTTATATAGTATATCAACAGCTACTATATCAGCTCCTCTAGTTCTTTGATTTGGTATAAAATCTCTTATAACTAAACTTCTTAAAGTGTTTGTCATGCCTAGGTTATAACCTTTTTTATGATCATAATCAAAAGCCCCAGGTAGAAAAGCTAATTCAGACCAAGGACCAAAGCTAGAGTATTCACCATCTTCATACTTGTATCTTAAACCAAACCTACCAATCTTTAATTCAAACAATGGTTTTTTTTGTTCTAAACTAATAGTCCAGTAACCGTAAAAATCATTTTCACTTGGATTTGGAGCTACCAATAAACCATTGAAAGTCATTATTGTCATCGTGATAGCTGTTTCGCCATCATTTGTACAACCTTCAATTGTTTCACCATTTTCATCTAAACAATCTATTACATTAACTTCATCAACGCTAGCTGTTAAAAAAACGCCATCTGATTGTTTAAATTTTATAATATCATCTGGTTGTAAGTTTAGTGTTTTTAAAATATCAGGCGTACTATTATCATTATCTGTTACAGTCACTTGATCACCAACAGCTGGTCCTTCTCCACTATTGTAGGTTGAAAAATCAAAAAAGAAATCTAATATTTGAATGTTTTCAGAATCTCTATCTGTTTGCTTCATAACTAACGTTGGCGCCATTAGCGGAGCTTCCCTCAATACTGTAACGTGTTCTTCTCTTATATCATTGTTTATTGAAGGAGCTAACGAAAGTTCTAGATCAGGAGTAAAGTCAAATAAATTACTATCATCTATTGGGTCTTGTAATTTTAATTGAGTGTGATTAGTCCAATCTGAATCAGCTAGAGTATCACCAGCAATAGAACCTTCTTTACATTTTCTTATGTTTATTCTTTTAGGCTCAGTTCCAGTCATTTCTCCATTTATTATCTTAGCATCTGTCCAAAATAATAAATCATCAATAATATTTAATCCTGTAATCTTTATATCATTTCTAAAATTTAAAACTCTATCAGGATGTCTAAATGTAAAAAAACTAATAGTATCCCAATCAACTGGAGATTGAGTTGAATAAACAGTAATTAAATTGTTATCAGTATCTATGTTTTGTATTTCAACAGGATTAAAAGTGTCTTCATCTAAAGCACTAAACATTTCTTCACCGTTAGAATCATAGGCTTGAACAAGCATGCCAATTCTATAATCTGTAGCATCATTAACGTAAAATGACTGCCAACTAGAAGAAGTGTTAGTTGTTTGATATAAAACACCTGGCAAAGTAGATGTACCTTGAGCTATATCTATAATACCCCACTTATCTACTACAACAGGTAATGAAGATGGATCATCAGTACCAGTTTTAGTATCAATCTCAATAATAGTATCTATGAATTTTTTTTTGCTAGTAATAAGACTCGCATCACTAAGCATAGTGTCCCAGTTAGGACTTGATAAAAAGAAATAAGCTTTATTGTCTTTTTCATTAGCTATACTAGCTATCATTTTAGACTCATTGTTATCACTAGAGTATGATGATTCGTAATAAGCTCCTTCTTTTATATATTTATTACCTTGAATATTTTGAATGGCACCAGCATTACCAGAATCACCATCGGTACTAGTGGTTCTAACCTGTATATTCATCGCATCCCTATATTCACCGTTTGGAACAATTCTTTCATCGAAATCTTTGTTCATTTTTCCGGCAGAAAAATCGTGTTTTATTTCTGGCATAATATTATTTTATTTGTTTACCCATACCTTTTAATACCTGAGTAAATTCTTCCATCTTAATATTGGATAATCTAATTTTTGCTTTTCTAGTTTCAGCAAACCTTTCTCTTTTAAATCTTAAAACAATTTGTTCAGGTATGTTAGTTCTGCAAGATAATATTCCGTAAGCTATCCATTTATAACAAGCTTCTTCAGCAAACTTATGTACAACCATTTCCTCGTCTGTACCTAAACCATCACTAACATATTTTAATGTTACAGTTTGACCTGACAAAACAGAACTAAAATGTATAAAACCTCTTTGATCATCAATGTAAAAAGATCCATTTGCTTGCGCGTGTTGAGGATCTAGTCCGTATCTTCTACCTCTACTATCTGTCTCTACGTCTGTTGAATCATCACTATAAACATTTGGATTTGGAGTTTGATTCTGATAGTTACTCCAAGTGTCACTAGGATCTTGTTCGTTTAAAGTATCTAATACAGCGTCGCTATCAGTATCTGAAAAATTATAATTACCATCATCATCTTGCTCTATAGCAAATGGATTGGATGTCTTACCTGTTGGATACAAAACTCTTTCAATACCATTACTATCAACTCTAACTAACTTGACATAATTAACGTAATCTTGAGGAAGTATCATTTTTAAAGTATTAGATACTTCTATTTCTTGAGATTTAACAGAACGTAAAACATCATAAGACAATTCTTGTATAGCTCTCATAGCGTGAAACTGTACGTCTGTTCTATTTATTTTTGTAATTAATTTATTTTCTCCAACATAAGATATTATAAATCCATTTATTATATTATCTAAAGTAGTAAATTGATAATTACCGTAACTACTAGGATCGTTGTAATATGCATATTGTGTTGTGTTATCTAATAGTCCCATAATTAATCATTTTGTGATTGTTTAATACCAGCTCCATCTGATGCAGCTATTTGAACTAACTCCATTTTTTCAACAGCTACTCCAGATAATTGTAATATTCTAGTTACTAATACCTCTTCTTCAGAGTCATGTAGCTCAAAATTAACACTTAAACTAGCGTTGTATAGGGCTTTGCCTCTAACAACAACATAAGCCCAACTAGGTGCTGTAGGTTTTTTATAATAATAAAGAGTATAAGTTGTGCTTAACGTAGGTGTTGGATAAACTTGTATTTGGTTAGATTCTCTTCTTACATAAACAGATCTTGATTTAGTAGCTTTAGTAAGAGGATTACTTTCTGTGTATAATATTTCTTTTTCACTAATTTCTGATACTTCACCTTCAGACCTACTAAAATTATCTATATAATATAAATCATTAGGTAGAGTTATCAAGCTATCATATATACCACTAGCATCGGCAGTTAGTGTAAATGTTGTGGATTTTTTAAAGGGTTGAAGTTTTTCTGACAACATATCCATTTCATCGGCATGAGTCATATCTGTTTCAAGCTTATGATAAGCTGTTTTTAAATCATGGAAGTAACTGTCAAATATTTCTTTTTGAGCTTTATTAGCAAATAAACTAAACTCTTGAGGAGTTACATAACCCCTTTGCTCTTTATTAGCTATAGCTAAAACTTTTTGATATACGTCATCTATAATTATTGCCATTATTATTTTTGTTTATATGGAAACTGTTTGTTTAACCAAGCTTTACGCTTATTACAACCACAGTCTTTATAACCAATAGCGTTCATCGCTATATCAGTTAAAGACTTTATACCAGTGCCTCTAGTTATTTTTTCTACAGTATCCCCTAGTCCTTTTGATTGTTTCATAATATAATATATTTTACTATAATATAGTTACATAATAAAGTGAAAGATTAGCATTTAAATAAAAATAGCCACCCGTAATGAGTGGCTATTAATATTGCGTAAAAGATATTAATTAAATCTTTTTTCTATATTTTGATATATTTCCATACCTTCGTCAGTTTTAAACCAAGCAGCTAATGCTGAATATGGATGCTCATCAAAAGGAACTGTCATTAATTTTCTATCATTAGTTCCCCAACGAAAAGTTCTTTGATCTTGAGACAGTTTTATTATTCCCATTTCAGATGCTTTAATACCAAAGTTTCTAAGCTGAACATTACCATCGTTAACAAGCTCTAAGAATAATACGGGATTCTTTTTAGCATATAATAATAAATCTCGTTTAAGTTCTTTAGAACTCATCTCTGATACTTTAGAACCAACTTCAACTCTCATCACAGCTTCAGCCATATCTATATCTAGATCTTGAGCTGCGTTTAATGCTTCTATTTCTACTTCTAATAAATCTATTTCACTAGCAGCTTCTTGCTGGTAATCTTTTTCGTGAAACTTTCTATTTCTATCTGGGTGATATAAAGATAATATTTTTTGTAAAACAACTTTATTTTTAGGAACGTGTAAAACTCCATTTCTGAATACAACATGCTCTAATCTTTGATCGCCTTTCATTTCATCAACAAATGGTGTTCTTTGATTAGATGTAATTTTTAATTCTCTTTCGTATCCCTTTTCTTCATCAAACCAGTATATATTTGAAGACCTAATACTACAGCTTAGAGGAGTTAAATCACCTCGTAAATAATATTGTCTATCTTTTACTTCCCAAGTATCTTTATTTTTTGTTAAAGATTTTTCTTTAGTAACTACTTTTGGTTGTTCAACAACAACTGTTTCTTCAACTATAGGTTCTTCTATAGTTTCTTTTTTTTTCTTTGTCATAATATAATATAATAAAAATTAATAAAAAATAGAGGCAGCACTAAGCTGCCCCTATATTTAAATAGTGATTAGTTTAATAACATAAAGTTATTAGCACCTTGAACAACTAAACATCTTTCAGATAAATAATGAACATTCATCGAATCAATATCAGTTGTAGCAGCGCCACCAACTGAACCAGTAATCCATGTTTTCATTTTTCTGTTTTCAGTTTGACCTGCTCTATATCTAACGTGTAAGAAAGGTCTTTTAAGATTCTTTCCTAGTTGTTGATCATATACAGTACTAACGCCAGCTGGTATCATAACACCTCTAATTGCCGTTGAAGATTCAACAGCGCCACCTCTTGTAGCTTTGTCATTTAAGTATTTCCAGTCAGATTTGTAGAAGTCATAAGAACCTCTTCTAAATCCTGAGAAACCTAAATTTAATGCCATATCTTCGTCGTTGTCAAATACTCCATAAGAAGTACCGCCAGCACCGTAAGAGTTCATTGAAGCAAGCATGTCATCAATTGCAAGAGCAGTTGCTCTGTTAATGAACATCATATTTTCTTCAATTGCACCTTGTTTATCAAACTCAGCTAAAATAGCATCAAACTCTGCTAAATCAGTAGCAGCATTAACACCAGTTATACCAGAACTTAAATTACCTCTATTTTCGATAGCAGCAAATAAACCTTCAGTACCTGGATCAGTGTTAGCGATAGTTCCAGCACCTCCATCGTAAACTGCGTCATCGTGAATTGTAGAAGCCGCTAAAGCTCTAACAGATTCAACCATTGACATTTCTACGTAGTCAGTAAAACGAGATCTAGTATCGCCTTCTGCTTTTAAGAACCATAAGTATCCACCTTGACCATCTTCACCAGAGATTTCAACCCAACCAATTTGAGAAGTATCAGATCCATTGATTTGATAAAAATCTTTTAATATAATTGGTTTGTTTGTAAAACTCTTGTGAACAGGTTTGTTAGAACTTGTTTGTCCAGCAGTACCTTTAGCAAATTCAGATCCATACACCATTACAGTACAAGAACCATCTGAAAGGGAACCTGCCGCCGCGTCTGACATAAGAGCTGCTTTGTAAGGTAAAGCTACAATAGTAGCTGCACCTGCTGTACGAGTTTTAACATAACACTGTGTAGTTGCGCCATCACGAGAGCTTGATACTAATATAGTATCACCAACTCTAATACCGTGAGAAGCACCACCAGTATTACCATCTAAATCAGTACCGATAGTAATTTGGTTAGCTGATACATCTAATGTACCGTTGTAGCTTAAGTGTAATCTTCCTTGTTCTGACCAGATTACTTGGTCTGAGGTCATAGCCTCTTCTGCTCCGACTTGAGATAAAAAACCTGAGATTGTTCTGTTACCAAACACCTCAGCTTCTTGCTCCATTAAGTCAGGCAAATATTGTTGCGCCCAACCTTCTGTACCAGATGCCGTAAAGTCAATGTAATTACTAACTAACGTCATTTGAGTAGAAGTTGCAACACTGTTTAAATCTGTTCCTGCAGTAATTGCCATAATAAATTTTTTTTAAATATTTTTAATTCTTTTTTCTAATTTTAAAAGATCTATTTTTAATTTCAGTAGAAGTATTACCTAAAACCCTATACTTAACGCCCCCAACATTTGTTTCGCCGTGTGTTTTTCTAGGTTCTAAATTAATATTTTTATCTTTCGCTACTCTATCTTTAATAGCATCTGCTTTACCTTGTTCATAAAAATGATTAGCAATAGCATCTGCATTCATAGCTGTAAACAATGACTTGTGATAACCTTTAGCATCGCTTATTGATGAATCTTCACCAACAAACTTATTAATAAAATTATTAATATCACTTTGGGTTGTCCTAACATTATCCACGTCTTTAACATTGAACCTATATTTTTTTTCTCCAACTTGATAATCAAAACCTTTGAAATCTTTGTTGAAAACATTATCTGTTCTTTGTTGAAATTTCTTCTTATTAGCTTCGAATAATTTCTCCTGATTTTTAGAATCTTTATTATATCTATCAAAGAAATCAATAGCTTTTTGTTGTTCTTGAGTCAACTTTGACCCAGCTTTAATATCTTGATAGTACTTAGACTTTTGCCCGTCTAAATAGGCTTTAGCCTCGGCAACTTGCTCTTTGAGGGCTATTTTCTTTTTACGTATATCTTTCGGATCATCTTCTTCTTCATTATAACCAAAAGATTCTTCTAGTAAAAATGCTCTTTCTTCTGCGGTTAAATGAGATTTAGTTGTTCTATAATACTCGTCTAATATATCAGAGTTATCCATTTTAGATACGTCTCTATTTAAGTTTACGTAGTCATTTATATCACCACCTGTTTCTTCCATGAAGTCTACAAGTTTTTGTATACTTTCAGGTAGTGGTTTTCCAGTTACTTCTGCTTCAGCCACAGCTTCTTCTATTTTTTCTTTAACTCCTTCGATATTATCTTCTGTAATTTCCTCGTCTGTAACTTCCTCTAGAATAGGTGTTTTTTCCTCAACAACCTCTTCTTCTTTAGTAGTATCTGATTCTTCATTGACTACGACCACCTCTTTTTCTTCAGCGGGTTGTTGCTCAACCTCTTCGCTTTTTTTAGTTGGTGGTTTACTTAAATCTACTTTAACAACGCTATCGTCTTCAGCGCTATCAAATTTAGATTTATCTATTTTTTCTTCATTTTGTTTTTCAGTAGTTTCTTCAACTACTTCTTTATTTTCTTCTGCCATAATAAAATTTTATAAAATATTAAATAATAGGGTATTAAAACTTATCAATACCTGCTCCTCCCGTAATTATATCATTACCTGAAGATTCAAATCTTTTAACAGATTCACCCCCTTTTCTTTGCTGTATCATATCTTTTTGATGTGCAGCTTGTCTATCAACTCTTTGATCTTTTCTATCTTCTCTCATAAACTCTCTTATATTAAAACTCTCTGCTTCAGCGGTTTTTAATCTAGAGTTTAATTCAAACTCAAAAGCCATTAGTTCTTTTTTAACTTGCGCCTCTTGTTGTAAATATTGAATTTTTAATTCATTTCTTCTAGTTTCTAATTCAGTTTCAGATTCTGTTTTAGATTTGTTTTTCTCCATTTCAGCTTGAGCTGCAGCTTGAGTTGTTTGAGAGTTAGCGTCAGCTTGAGCTTGCATGTTTTGTTTTTGCAATAATTGATCTCTTTCTAATTTCTTTCTTCTTTTAACTTTTAATAATTGATTTGCTAGTTTTAAATTTCTTATTTCACGTAAATCAATAGCATCATCTAAGTCTATCATTTGTTGTCCTAATGCTACCTGTATATTGTTTTCTAATATTTGTTTTTCTTCTTCATCTGGTAGTAATTCTATAAATATACCAAAATCATACAAATGCAACTCTGATATCTCGTTTAATGTGGCAACGTTATGAGCACCTATAGCTTGTATAAAAGCTTCTTTAGTTGGAGAGTATTCTACTATATCAGCTATTCTTAATGATAAGCACTCAGCTGATTCAGCTGTTAAATAAAGCATTGATTGAAGTATATGTCTTGTTGCTGTATTTGAATTAGCAGCTGCTAACTTTTGAACACCAACCAAAGCGTTGGCATCAGGCATGCTACCATCTCTAGCTTCGTTTAATCCAGTTACATCTCTTATCATTTGTAAATAATAATTATATGTTTGAATTAAAGCTTGTAGTTTACCACCGTTTACTCCGTTGTTTATTTGTTGTATTGGAACTTTACCTGGATTCATTTCCCCTTCTGAAGTAAAACTTCTACCTATAACACTACCAGTTTGGAAAAACATGTTTAAAGCTTCTTGCGGATTATAGTTTGTTCCATTGCCTAAATCGATCTCAGCTAAACCATCGGCATCTAAGTAAACACCATCAGGTACCATACGAGCCATTACTTGTTGTAGCTTTAAATGAGTTAATTGAATAGTATCTGCAAAGCCAGTTATTCTGCTAACTAATGATTCTATTCTGCCTTCATACATTCTTGGTGCAACTATTTGATAACTCATTTTAACTTTACTGAAATCAGAGTCTGATCTCATCATATTAGGCATCATTCTCCATCTTAATAGTTTATTTGCTCCAACCACGTAAACTCCTTCATACAAAGTTTCTATTACTTTTTCTAACTTTTGAAAGTTACCGTCCATACTCTCAACAGGCGGATTAAATGTGTCGTCTTTTTCTATTACCTTTTCTGCTCCAGTTCCTAACTTTTTTAACTTATAAACATTATTAGCGTGAGTTTTGTAATTAAAATACAAAACATGGATTTTATTTTTATCGTATTCTTTTCTTCTATAACCTCCATGCTCTCCATATAAATTACCTGGATATTGAGATATTTCTTTTATCTCTTCCTCTGTTAAATCTGGAAACTCTTTTACTAATTCGTTTACAGGTATTTCTTTGACTTCACCAACGTAGTATATATCATCAAAATATGGAGATTCAGTATGAGAGTATATTAAATTAGCTGGATCAACATATTCTACCTTAGCACTTTCACTAAAATTAAAAGTTGTTTTTGTTGCTCCTATTCCCAGTACTGTTAAGTCATATAAACATCTTCTTCTAACTAAATCGTAATTACTACCCTCCATTAAAACGTTTATAGCTTGTTCCTCTGCTAGTTCTACAGCTTGCTTATAATTAAGTTGCATATGAAGTTGAAGTTCTTCTTCTGTGTCTGGAAGAGTAGCTTTATCATTTTGATATAAATTTATTCCAAAATTTTGTTGAGCTAAATCATTATACTCTTTAGCTCTCATGTCACGAAGCATAGACTCCATGTATTCAGTTCTTTTGCTAACTCCGTATTGATCTTGAGAAAAACAGTTTATTTCGTATGATCTTTGAGCCATTCCATTAACAACAATATCTACGAACTTTGGCACTATTGGAACTGGTTTCCAGTCTAAATTTAGATAAGATAAATCACCATTAATAGATAATTCATTTTTATATTTCTGAATTGGTTGTTCACCTCTAGCATATAATCTAAGTTTGTGAAAGTTGTTTAAGTTATTATTAAACTTAGATCTTGATTCGGAAAACCACTCGTGTTTTATTGCTCTGGCTACTTTTAAACCGTATTCTTCACTTAGTTTTTCTAAATCGCTAACAGCTTGAGATGGAAAATTTATAACAGCATCATTCATGTTACTTTCTTATTATTGTTGATTGAAATCCTTTATTGTTGTATGTTGATATATTGAGGTTTAGTTTAGGTTTACTTATTTTTGGATTTGGTCTGTACAAATGTCTATTGCAAGCCATTATTGCTAAACCCGTACTTATTGAAGCATCGTGTTTTGTTCTTCTATTTATATCAAACTTAGCCCAGTCGTTTAAAGTATCGTTAAAATACATATTACCGTGAGTGCCGTCTTGTAGTAATCCGACGTGATCGTTGATGTACATTTCAATAGCAGCCGCATGAGCCTGTTTTATGTCTTCACTTGAATTTGGTATTCCACCAACTTCTTTTTCAGATGCTGATAGTTTGTTCCAAATTTTATCTGGTCTATTTATACTAAAACTTCTATAACCTCTTCTTCGCAAGTAATATAGAAGTCTAGGTTTGTTATTTTCTGCTAGCAATGGCATTCCGTAAAATACTAGCGCCATTAACACGTCTTCGAAAAATATATCAGCTGTTTGTGGTCTTGCTATATATTCTAAAAAGAAAGTATTAGCTGGAGCATCTTCCATGGAAAACTTAGTTAATCCATGTAAAGCTCCTTTAGAACCTTTGTTGTCTACTGTTCCAGATATATCATAAGAGTCACAACCAAATGCACCCATGTGTTCATTGCCTGGATGTTTTACGCCGTTTTTTAATATGATGTTATTTTGTAATCTACCTCCTGGTACCCAACTAACTTTAAATCTACCGTTAGGATCTGGATTAAAAGTTACTTTGGTGTCTTTAACTCCATTAGTCCATTGAAAATTACCAGGAGTTAATACTGATGAGTTTCTATTACCCTCGTTGTAATCTATTTGCTCGTATATCTTTATAAGATTAAATAAACTATTTTTAGTTTCATCTCTAAATGCGTGCTCTTCAGTTCTAGGAAATTGACGATAAAATTCATTTAAAGCATCTTGATCTTCTTTTAAACCTTCAGCTTCGTTCTCCCAATGTTCTATCACTCCTTGATCTATTTCTATTCCATGTGGATCAAATGCTCGTTCGCTAGGATCATTAAACACAGGTCGTCCGAATTCATCAATGAATCCTTCGTAATTCCATTCCATAGGAATAAACAAAGAATATAATCCTGACTTAGTCTGTCCATTTCTGTTTCGCTTTGTAACATCCGAATCATAATATAGATTTTTAAAGTTATCACCACCTTTCTCAAGTGAGTTACTAGTACTTCCCATCATACACTTACCAACTATTCTACTACCTAATCTCAAGCAAGTTTTTGTTACTCTCCAGTTGTTTTTTATATTATCAGGCCTTTCCCACTTACCGCTCTCATCATGAACTAGTAAGTTTAATTTCTCACCATCGTAACTATTGTCACCTGTATTCTTCCAGTCAATAGTTGTATCAAGACCTTGCATATCGTCGATCTCTTCTCGTTCCCTCATCTTCTTACGAGTAAACTTTTTAGCTGGTACTCTATATGCTAGTTCAGATTTTGGTCGATCCATACCATCTTGTATAGGTTTAAAGAAGAAAGGATAATTAATGCTAATTGGTACCACTTTATCTGTAAACATCTTCTTTGCATCACTACCTGTTTTAGATAGTATACCAAATCTACTATCACTCGCTAATGTTGCTTGATTAACAGTTTCAGATGAACTCATAAAAGAAAAACCAGAACGTCTATTTTTTAAATAACACATCCCATAACTTCTTTTGTCTGCTTTGCAAGCTTCCCAGAATATAAAGAATAATTTATTGGCTTCTCTAAAATCTGGAGCACCAACATCAATTTTACTCCACTGTAGATACATATAGTGTGTACCCGTTATGTAAGTTGGTTCACCGTTGTTCATAAACCAAAATCCCTCATCTCTTCTTTTAAACTCCTCGTCAATATATCCGTAATGTTTTTCTTTAAAATCATCTGGATAATCTTGCCAATCAAATACTGTTTTAATTCTTTTAAACTCAGGGTTTGGTGGAAATTGCCTCCACTTCTGTTCTTCTTTGTTTTTACTACAAGAGTATATTTCTTTCGGTTGTTTAGGTAAAGCTATTTGTAAACCTTGTATATCAAGTACTTCACCTATCATACCTGTTTTTGATATTACAACTATATCATTTTCTTTATTATAGCCATACTCCCACTTTTTAGACTTGTTAAGTCTTTTAATAGTATTTAACCTTACTGGTTCTACAACTTTATATAGAGTTTGTTCGTACATTACTTAGATCTTCCTTCTGCAAATCCTTTGAAAGCTGTTTTCTTTTCTTCTTCAATAGGTTTACCTTCAAGCATAGCTTTTTCTTCATGGATTCTATTTAATATTTCAAACGCATCGAATATAGCTAGTTTCTTTGTAGCTGCAGCGTTCTTTAATCTATCAGCTGATATATCTTCATCTGAATCTACTATTTCTTCTCTAGCAACTTTAATAAGTTCTTCAACTGCTTTGTGCCCAGCTTGGATTATATTCTTCTTCGTTTCCTTGATATTCATATTTAATTGTAATAAATTTATTTAAAACCCTATATAGTCTTTCGCCTTCAATTACAAACTCATACTCACCACCAGGTCTAAAACCTACTAATTCTTGTTTATTAAAAGCCCCATCAGAGTATTTTATAATACCTACCAACGGTCTTTCACTATCTGTATTAAAATCATCAATAGATTTTAATGGTTTTATAAAGCTGTAACCAGGTGTGGCTTTCCATTGTTTATTTTTATAAAGAAAAATTTGCTCTTTAGTTACTAAATATTTATCTTCCTCTAAATAAGATCTACTGTTCTTTTCCCTACCTTTAATATCATGCCATCTTCTAAATACATTGTGGTGTACTATTACTTCATCACCCACGTTTATGGGTGATTGAAATAATACTGGAGTAGCGATTACTTTTGCTAATCTATTTACGTACTGATGATTAAACATCTCTGTATTTAATATTAATTCTCTTTTTCCAACTTGTATATTGTTATTATAACGATTACCCACAGGAGAAATAATATAATCTTTATAGGCATTCATTAATACTCTAAATTATATTCTATTGATATAGCCATGTTTTTATTAAAATCTTTCCAAGGTATAACTACTTCTTGTTTTCTAATATAAATACAATACTTGTCTTCTTCTTCTATTATATCACAAATCTTATGACCTCCGTAAACTTCTTGATCTACAGCGTAGTGCATAGAATCGTTTTTATAATCTTTACCTATAGTTATTTTTCTTATAATATTACTTTTCATCTTCTTTAGGTTTTTCAACACCATTTTCAGATGGTTTTTTTGGCCAGTTAATAGTGCCATCATTAACATTAATATCATAAGATCCATATTCTCTGAGAAGTAACTCTTGCATTTCAGCTATTTCTGATTGAGACTTACCTAGTTCACGCATGGCGTTAAACTTTTGTACTTCCATTTTTCCTATATTAAATTGCAAAGCATTTATAGCATTAACTATATTCTGTAATTTAATTAAATGTTTTTCACTAATCTTCTCTGCCTTTGGTTTTAATTCAACCACTTTTTCTTTTGTTTTTGCCATTTTATTTAATTTTATTTAAGTTAATTATTTTTTTTTAGTATTCAAATCCTAGATGTAAATGTATTGGTTGGTGGAAACATAACTC
>Ga0098037_1000216_pt1 | contig 33243 bp, 9 predicted proteins | sample 5_EtaG_FD_75050 | JGI IMG/M metagenome (GOLD analysis project Ga0098037, IMG submission 75050) | Marine viral communities from the Subarctic Pacific Ocean - 5_ETSP_OMZ_AT15132 metaG | ecosystem: Environmental > Aquatic > Marine > Oceanic | place: Pacific Ocean | collected 2015-01-08 | reverse complement strand
TTAGCTATTTTGAATTTCTGAAATCAAGTCAAGGCAAAACCTTAGTAGATACAGATACACTTAGATATTGTAAAGAGTGTGTAGAATCTATAAAAGAGAATGAGTCTATAACGGCACTACTACAACTTGATGAATCTGATTTAGAGGTATATAATGAAGTTCCAGTACAGACTGACCAGCTTATAAATGGTAAGTTTGCATTTGGATTTAAAGGTATACTTGATAACGTAGTAATTGATAAAGAAAAGAAAATATTATTTATTAATGATTTAAAGACTACAGGTAAGCCGCTAATTGACTTTCCTGAATCTGTAGAGTATTATAGATATTGGTTGCAAGCAGCCATTTACTATAGTCTTGCATATTACAGATACATTGCTGATAAAGATAACCATCAAGAGTGGAGTATACAATTTACATTTGTCGTAGTAGATAAATATAATCAAGTATATCCATTTCAGGTTACTGCTACAACAATGAAAGAATGGATGGAGAGATTAAATAAAGTTCTCTTACAGGTAGTTTACCATTATGAAAAGAAAGATTATACATTACCGTATGAATTAGCAGTAGAAAATCTTAAACTTTAAAATATATGCCTATAAAATCAATTTATACTAAGTATTTTCAAAAATCCAAGATGTTTTTATATCCGCTTCTTGGAATTAAAAAAGGTGCTAAAGTGGTTCCAAGTGAGACTTATCTTGCTTGGGACCCCTATTATATACCTGTGGATATGAAGCTAATCTGTTTATATCATCCAAAAGAAAAGGATGTATATGAAAAATTTGAAAAACAAATTTTATTAAAAAACAATAGATTAGTAGATATAAAAACAATTGATGATGATAATAAATTATTTATCTTCGATTTTGCTGATTTAAAAGATGATTGGTCAATGTTTTTAGAAGGAAAGTATAGTAAAATAAACTCTACAACAAAAGAAAAGATTCTATACTTTTTTCCTGAATCCTCTGCAAATTATGTTTATATGAGAAGTTATCTATATCCAAAAGCATTTTTCAAAGATTATGCTGAAATTTTAGATGTAGATGAAACCTTTTTATCAAGTATTGGTGAGTTATGTAATATTCCTGATATTAAAAAAGAAACTTTGATTTTAAAAGAAAATTTGCAAAATGTAGAAATAATTAATTAATTTGTAATAAAAACTAACATGAGTGAAAAAACAATGATGCTGGTTGAATCAACCTGGCAAGACACAAAAACTTTTAAGATGATTCCTGTGAGCAATGATTGCCCATATGTAGAGTGCATCTATGACCCTTCGTCAAAGGTTTTTGTAATTATTAGTAAGGTGACTAAAACATCTTTACATATGCTTCCAAAGCTAGATGAATACGGTAAAGCCGTAAGTGGTAATCGTGGAGCAAAGCAAGAAAGAAGATCAATTGATACATTTCAAGAGTACTATATTGAAGAAAAGGACTCTATTGTAGATGTTGTAAATCTTTTTGCGGTAAATGCAAAGAAGTTTGACATTACTAAATTTACAGATAAAGTATCTAGTAAACCTTCAATGGCTGCCGTAGCCGAATAATGACTAGGACTCATTGGGTAATGGACTATGAAACGTTGTTAAATTGTTTCATAGCTGTATTTGAGGATATTAAGTCTGAGGACCGTGAGATATTTGTCATTCATAAAGAAAGAAATGATTGTCTAGAGTTTATTACATTTCTAGAAAGAAACATCTTACTTGAAGAATGGCATGTATCTTTTAACGGTATAGCATTTGATGCTCAGGTAACAGAACACATATTGGAAAATAAAGATCAACTCCTCGAAATGACAGGAGAAGAAGTTGCTTTGTTTATATATGGAAAAGCTCAAGATACTATTCAAAGACAAAATGAAGGAGAATGGGCGGTGTTTGCCCCTTGGACTTTGCAGATAAAACAGATTGATGTATTTAAATTAAATCACTGGGATAATGCTGCAAAAAGAACAAGTCTAAAATGGGCGCAGTACAGCATGGATTGGTTAAATATACAAGATATGCCTATTCATCATAGTACTGAAATTAAAACACTAAAGCAAATAGATAGCATAATAGGTTATTGTATTAATGATGTAGCTTCTACTAAAGCAATTATGTATCGCAGCAAGAAAGAAATTGCTTTGAGACAAGAGCTTACTAAAGAATACAATATAGATCTATTTAGTGCATCTGAACCAAGAATTGCAAAAGAATTATTTGCAATGTTTCTGAGTAAAAAGACAGGAATAAAAAAGTATGATTTGAAAAAGATGAGGACCCATAGGTCTAAGCTTATAGTTAATGATCTTTTGTTGCCTTATGTTAAATTTAAAACAGCAACATTTCAAAGATTAGTTAATAAGTTTAAAGCCTTAGAGCTTAATCCATATGATTTAAAAGGTAGTTTTAAATATACAGTTAGATATAAAAAGATAACTACACACTTTGGCCTTGGTGGTGTACACGGTGCACGTAAAGATATATACACATCTAATGATGAGTTTGTTATAATGTCAAGTGATGTTACAAGTTTCTATCCTAATCTAGCTATTAGAAATAAATGGGCGCCACAACATCTTCCTAAAGAAGAGTTTTGTGATCAATATGAATGGTTCTTTAATGAAAGAAAGAAGATACCTAAATCTGACCCTAGAAACTACGTTTATAAGATTGTATTAAACAGTACCTATGGTCTTAGTAATGATGAGAACAGTTTCCTATATGATCCTGAGCTTACTATGCGTATAACTCTTAATGGCCAATTGAGTCTAATGATGTTATATGAAATGATATGTGAAGGAATCCCGAATGCTATACCTCTAATGCATAATACAGATGGTCTTGAGACTAGAATCCCAAGAAAATATGTAAATGAATATATGGAGATATGTAAACAATGGGAAGATATAACTAATTTACAATTAGAGCATGATACTTATCAAAAAGTTATACTCGCTGATTGTAATAATTATATTGCACAAACAGAAGGAACTGATTTTAAAATTAAATGTAAAGGTAGATTTGTATTTGAAGATCTACCACTACATAAGAATAAGAGTTTTTTATGTATTCGTAAAGCTATATATGATTACTTTATTAAAGGTATAGAGCCTGAAGTTTCTATTAAAGAAAATACAAACATCTTTGATTTCTGTGGTGGTAAAAAAGCCAATGGAGGTTGGGAGTATTGGGCAGAATCTATAGAAAAAGGAAAACATAAAAAAGATAAACTGCAAAAAACTATTAGATATTACATTAGTAATGGTGGATCTAAACTAATGAAGATAAATTATCTTGATGAAAGAGTATCACAAGTTGAAGCAGGTAAATGGTTACAAAATATATTTATTGATTATATAGAAAAACCATTTGAAGAATATGATATTAATTATGATTATTATATTAAAAAGGCAAAGCGTGAAATAGAACTGCTTAAGCCAAATACAAACCAATTACAATTATTTTAATATGCCAAGAAAGATAAAAAGCTATGGTAGAGCAGACCTAATAGGCGTTGCTCTGCCAAATCATGCTGATTCGTATACTGTAATAAGTCATGAGTCCGTAATGGACTTGTCAAACACAGCATTAATGGATGCTGGATTTAATATAAAGAGTGAAAACTATAGAGCTACACATGATGGCAATATAGCTTCAGCTATTTATACATTGGACTTTGGGGATGATCCAGAGTTGTCTATGATGTTTGCTTGGTCAAACAGTTATAATAAACAAATGAGGTTTAAATGTGGAATTGGTGCAATTCATACTGCAAACTTTACAAGTTTAGTTTGTGGAGATATGGGATCCTGGGCAAGAAAGCACACAGGTTCTGCAGATACAGAAACTAAAGAAACAATAGAGCAGCAAGTAAAGCTAGCTAAAGTATATTATGAACAGCTGTGTTCTGATAAAGAGGCTATGAAAAAGATATCTCTAGATCTCAGAAAACAATCACAGATACTAGGTATGCTGTTTGCTGAACATGATATCTTAACCACTGAGCAAGCTAGTTTAATCAAACAGCAGATGAATAGGCCAACTTTTAAGTGTTCTGAACCAGGTACTCTATGGGAGTTCTACAACTTTGTTACTATTGCTCTACAGCAATCACATCCAAAGACTTGGATGGAAGATCAGAGAGTTCTACACTGGTTTATTAGTGATACTTTTAAATTTGATAAAGTAGATGTAACAGAAACAGCAACTGATATTATAGTAGATGCAGTAGCTCAAATAGAATCTGAAGAAGAAACAGTAGACCCCGCGCAGGTGGATTTAGAAGATTCTATTGCTGAAATTGAAGCTGAAGCTATAGAAGATAATGTTGAACCTGAATTAGTGGATGTTGAATTTGAAGATGATGGTAGACCTGTACCTACATATGATGAAGAAGATGAGATTACAGATGCAGAAGCTGCAGAATTGCTCAAAGGTCAAGAAGCCGTTGATCAGCAAATGGCACAGGAACATGCTGCTGAACAACCTGAAGAAGATTTAGGTGAAGCAGATTTTGATTTAGCTTTGGTATCAGATGATGATGAAGATGTAGAGTCAGGAGATATTGATTTTGATTTTGCATAATTGATAATGAAACAAGGGAGATAGCTTAGGCTGTCTCCCTTTTTTTTTCTTAATTCTCAAAAATATTAAAGTTTATTGTAAGAATAAATAAATATATAGTAAATGTATTTATTTTTTCTTTTTCATCAGGACCTATATATTCCCATCCTACAGCACATCTATCATGAGGAAAGTGAAAGTTAAATATTAATTCCCAATTTTTCATATTATCTTAATTTACCAGCTCCTTCTATACCTTCTAATGATGCAGGTAGATCTGCTGTACTTCCTGTAATACCAATACTTCTCAATAAATGATTATAGATCTTAGGTTGGCCGCTTTGTTTCCACCATAAGTCTCCTTGATCTTGTTGATAATAAGCTTTAGGATTACCAGTAGCATGTTTAGTAAGATCCTCTAGTATTTTAAAATATAATACTACAGTATTACCAAATGCAGTTGTTGTAGATGATACAAGTTTTTGATAGTCATCTAACCCAAAGTTTGTTGCACCCATTTGAGGTAATGGAATAAATGCTGAAACCTCTTGTTGTGTTCCTAAAGTTAAAACTTGTGTTAAGTTTTCTAGATAACCCATTAGTTCAAATTCATCTGAACCTAATGGACCTGATTTTGCTTTCATTTTTTTAAATCTATCAGGATCATCAGGATCATATCCAAACATAAGCACTAGAATTAATGTAGCAGCACTTATGATCATAATATCCATACCTGTTCTCATTAAATCTGTTTTTTCTTGATCTGTTAAATAATTAAAATCTTGAAATTTATTATCTATTATTTTGTTAAAAGCTTTATATGTATTAACGTAATGACCTATAGGCGTTGTACCTAATGCAAAATCATATCTAGCTTGAAATCTTTCAGGTGAGTAAAAATGTTTACCTTGAGATTTATCATAACTAAAGCCCCATTTATTATAAAACATTGGAAAAAACCATTTTCTCATAAATGTAAATAGTCTAAATCCAGAATAAAGATTACCTTCTGATTGAGCAAATTCATCATATGCTCCATATAATCTTCTTGATGTTCCTTGAAATTTATTTTTTACATTTTTAAACTTTTCGCTATTTGCTATAATGATTACATCTCCATCATTTATTTCAATAACAGATTTAATTTTGTTATGTTTTTTTATTTGATCTACCGTAGTATTATAAAAATCTGCAAGTCCTTCAAGCGTTTCCCCATCTGTAAATTTATGCTCTATTCTTTTATTATTATATTCAGGATTTACACCATCTTTAAGTTGCATGATTCCTGTTTTTTTATTTAACTCCCAAGCATCTATATATCTTAATTTACGTACTTTACCATTTTTTAATGTTTGTTCTACAATTTCAGAATTCATAAACGCACCATAAAGCTGCAGTGTAGCTTCCATTTCTAGATGTTTTCTAGTTTGATACATCCATTCACCATTAAGCCAATCTTTAGATATGCTCCTAGTAATAGATCTACCAAATTTATCTTCAGTATCAAATGTAGTATCAAAGGCTTCTATTAATTGTGAATTTAATGAACCTGGTTTAATGCTATAAACATCTTTTGCTACCCACTGTGTCATTGCCTTAGCTGCCCAAATTCTACCTTTAGCATAATCTCTTGGATTTATAAATTGACCTCCAGCAGCTTCAATGTAATTTTGCATAAGCTGACCCATTCTGTTTTTTATATCCGATGGTATATTAACAGCTAAGGAAGATCTTGCAGATAACTTTTGAATTTTAGAAAAGATTCTATCAAAAGTCTCCATTCCTGCACCACCTTTAAATTTTCTACCGTAGTATTCTCTTTCAATTAAAGATCTTACTTGACCTAATCTATTATATGTATTTTTAGATTTAACAGATTGTAATTTACCCGTTGTCATCATTTTACCTCTACTATATACATTAGTTTTCTTTAGTGCATTATCAGGATCTTCTAATGTTTCTAATATAGAATTTACCATAGGTAAAGTTTCTACTAACTTTTTTTGCTGCTCAATTGAGTATAAATATCTCATCATATTGCGTAATACATCTGGATCTGTATTATCAATATTAATATCAAATAGACCCGCAACAGGTATTCTTTCTACCTCTTCTCCTTCTAATGTAGTTTGGACTAACCTATACTCTTGTGTATTATCATCATACACAAAGTTATACTCATCTACAGATCTATCTTTTGCAGAAGTTAAATCTCTAAAATACTGTAAAAAGTTTTCTTTAATTTGTTTAGACTTGTCTCCAGCTTTTCCCGATTGAATTACAGAAAGATTATCTCTTAATATAAATCTAGGTAAATCTAAATAAAGCTTAGAGGAATTAGGAGCATTTTCTTGTGTTTTTAAATGCTGCTCTTTCAGTGCCGCTATTAGTTGAGCTCTTGGTGAAGTAGGTGAATTTTGTATTTTTAAAAACTCTTTATTAATATATTTAGAACCTTCAACATCTCTAGGTAAAAATTGATCTTTATTATTTATATGCTCACCTATAACTAATTCAACTTGACCCGTAGAAGGATTATAACCTGTCATGTACTCAGCCTTTATTCTATATTCGGAGTGTCTGGCATTACCTACAACAGGAATATCGTTTATTTTAACTGTAAAAGATTGTTTTGTTAAAGGGTCTATTAATTCCGTAGTTTGATAATACTCTTCACTTGAAGGCAATGAAATTACATTGACAATACTTTTTCTATAAATGTTTTGTTTCCCTCTTTTACCTTTTACATATTGCCTACCTATAACATGATTATTAAAAAACCAATCTGCAAATGTATCATTATCAGCAAGTAATGACTTTAACTTATCTGTATTTAAAAAATCATTTAATTGATCAGCATCTTGAGCCTCTTCATTCATTTGATTTAAAAAATCATTAAAAGTTTCTACATAATACTCAGTAGCTACTTTGTCAGATAAAGCACCTAATTCAGCATAAATACTATTTAATTCATTAGCTTCAGCTAATGATAGACCTGTAGCTTTTTGTTTTTCAAGAAGTTGAAGATATTCTTTTTTATTATCTTCAGTTAAAGCATTAGGATTTTTTTTCATTACTGAAATAATAGCATTAAGTCTTGAAACTTCATCTTTAGTTAAACCTGAAGTTTTATCCAAACTTTCTTTAAAATCAATAGTTTTTTGCTGAAGGATTTTTATTTTTTTAATTTTATCTTCTCCTAATTGCTCAGGAACAGGTTGATTTAAACTATCTTTAGTTCCATATAACATGCCGTACATTTCAGAAAATGTCTCACTAATGTCAACTTTGGAATTGGTTTTTATTTTTTCCTGAAGTTCTTTTAATCTTTCAGATAATTTCATTTTTTGATCAAAATATTCTTGAGTCTGTGCTATTCTTGTATTTTGCCTAATCCATTCTTCTTTAGCATCTTTAAACTTTTGTGAATCTGCACCGTATTTTGTGTCAATTAAATTTATAAAATTATCATATGCATTTTGTAAAGAATTAGGCCTGGCTTTAAATTCATAATATTTTCTAGAAGCTTCTTTATATTCATTAAGAACTTGAGCAATAGAAAAATCGTATATACCATCCTCTGGTGAATCCACTTTAGGTTTACCATCTTCATACGTATATGAATGAAGCATTTGATATTCTTTCCACAAAGCTTGCAAAGTAGAATATTTTTGAAATTGTTCTAATTCATCAGTAATTTCATTAGCTTCATTATTATAACTATCTAATGCTCTTTTACGAGCTTGTCTAGCAGCATTAGCAATTTCAGCAGGATATTTGGCATAGATTTTATCTAACTGATATACTTCAGGTACATAAACATCATGCATAAACTCCCTTGTAAAATCATACAAAGCTTGCTTTGCAGCATCTATAGCTTCTTGATCTTCACCTTCTTGTGCTTCTTTTAAATCATATTCTAATTGACCTAAATCATATCTCCAACCATTTCCAAACTTATCTTGAAAAGTATATATTTCTTTTTTGACAGGATTTAATTCAATTACATTATCATTTTTATCTCTTACAGGTTCTAAACTAAAAATAGCATCTTTAGCAGCAACCATATCAAGAATTTGTCTAGTTTTATCTCTCCTAAAACCTACTTTAGGTAATAATCTAGCCATTTTTTCTCTAAACTCATATGAAGATTTAAGAGCGTTTTGTTCAGCTTCGGTCCTTAAGTCTTGAATAAATATTGCTAATCCACCTACTATAGGATCATTAGAAGTAGTATAAGCTTCTAAATACCTATTAAAAAAACTTACGTCACCCAGTTTACCAGATAAAGCATCTACAATTTTATCTCGATTAATATTAAAATCATTATACTTTCTTACAAACTGTGATATATATTTTGTCTTTATACCTTTTTTCTTAAGAGCTGTATAATCTTCTTGTTTTAGTTCTCCCGCTAAAGCTTTGTTATAAAATTCCTCAATAGCAGAATTACTTAAGGTTTTACCCATAGCTTTAAATAAGTTATTTTTTAGTTCATTTACTAAAAACTCATTCATATAAGCCGTAGTTTCTACATAAAAATCTACACTATTCTCTTTATAAATTTCTTTTATAAGCGCATTTGCTTTATTAAGATTACCCTTTACATTGTTCATTAAAGTAAAGAACTCATTAGCATTATCAATATTAAACTTTTCTTTCCCTTCTCCTTGATCTTCTGCAAAAAATTCATCAAACTGATTAAACATATTATTATAACCATTAATAATATTTCTATAAGTGTATAAAAGTAATACAGCATCTCTATTTGCAAATCTTTTACTTTTACGAAGTGAATCTAAATCTTTATAAATATTTTTAGAAATATTATCTATTACACCAACACTATTAATAAAAGCTCTTGAAGAATTAAACAAATCTAATTGTCTTGCTTTTTCAGCTCTAACAACATCTTTTATAATTTCATCTTTACTAGCGTTTTTTAAATTAGTAGTCTGATAAGAACTTAAGATATTTTTAATTTTAGGAGTTAATTGACCATCAGCAAAAAGTGTTCTTTCCAATCTATCTTGAAAACTCTTAGATTGAGCATTATAATTATAGGCTTTATTTAAAACTAAGTTAGTAGTAACATACATTTCATTTATTCCTTTAACAATATTACTACCATTAATACCTTTTGTAAGTTCACTAGCCAGCTCTTTTATATTTCTAGCATAAAAAACAACATCCGCTTCACTAGCAGTATCCATATTTAAATCATAACTTTCATTTAAAAGTTTGTCTGCAAGCTCTTCCATTGTAGTGGAAGTATTTATATCAGCAACATTGGACGTTTTATAAACATTTCTAAATAACTGTTTAAGAGCATATAAGATTTTTTTAATAAAGCTGATAAAACCTTCCGTTTCTATTTCTTTTGTAATTTGATTTGAAGCGTTAACTTGTAAAGCATAAGCGAGTGCTTCATTTTTAAACTCTGAACTGTTTGGATTTAATTCAGAATAGTGACGAGTAAGATGTTCCAATATAATTTTACCTTCATTTGTAGTTTGCAAGCTTCCGTATAAATTATCAAACAACTCTTTGTTTTCTACTTCTATAGCTTTAATAAAAGGGTGAGCAAACTCATGCAAGACCGTATCTAAATTTATATAATCCCCAACTACATATATAGTTCCCGCGTAATAAAATGCACGTTCATTATTATAAGGCTTTCCCTTATTATCTAATAATCTTTTTGCTTCTTCTTGTGTTACATTTGCAAACTGTAGCTTAGTAGATAAAGCAAGTTTTTGTGCTAGCAATTGAGCAATCTGAATACCCTTTGATTTATTTTGAGCTGCAATATTAAGAGGAACTTCTTTTACAATATTTTCAATTGCATATTCTGTCTGAGGGCTAACAAAATAATAAGAGTTTCCTTTTTTAACAGCATAACCTTCTTTTTCTAAAATTTTAAAAACATCTTTATTTTTTACAGAATCTTTAAGAAGTTTACCTTCATTTATTGCATTAGAACCTAAAACTTTTATAGCGCTTACTGCATCTTGTGTAGTAGCTGTAATCTCTAAAATTTCTATAGTAGTATCATCTGACTTATATTTTAACTTTCCTACAGCTTTATCATTTTTATATATAGTACTGAACTCACTAAGTCCGTCTGAGTAATCTAACTGAACATTTACTTCATCTCCAAAAGGATCCGTTAAATCATCCAGCTCTTCAGTAAGTCCAAGCTCACCTCTTATAAAACTAGGATTAGGTGTAGAATCTGCTAAACCTTCAGCATCTCTTCTAATTTTTTCAGCATCAATAGATTGAAACAATTCATCATTAGGTTGAGCCCAAATTCTTCTTACTACATTATTTCTCCAATACGTAGATGTTCTTTCATCTGCTGTTCGTGTGTTATATGTAGAAAATAATAATTCACCATTAAAATCTAAATCATATTTTAATTCTGCATATCTAGTTAGTTGTTTATTTTGTTTATCAAATTCAGCAGAATCTAGTACATCATTATACTTTCCAAGTACCTCTTTGTTTTTTAAATAATCTAACGTTCTTATTTTTGTTTCGCAAGCCATTGTTTAGCAATTTAATGGGTTTTCTTTATCGTACATTTCTAATATCTCTGCATCATTAATCTTTTGATCAAAGTTTTCAAACACAGTTCCTAACGTTTCAGATCCTGGATTTACATATCCAAAATTATTTAACAAGTCTTTAGATAAAGATATAAATAATTCTTGAGGAGTTGATGTAATGTTTCCTAGACCTTCAAAAGGCAATGCAATTTGACCACCTCTTTCAATTATATTACTAGCATTTTGTATAGCAGTTGTCCAATTAGTTTTAATTGTTTCAGTAATTCCTGCTAATTCTTCTTCACTAAGTTCATTAAGATCATTGAGCTGACTTAAACCTAACATCATTGGTATAGCTGTACCATTAGTTAACTCTTTGAATCTAGCTTCATTTGTTGATTGTCCATCTCCTTCTATTTGCAAAAAGGTTGCTGGATATATAAATGTAACGTTTGGATTAGCTTTAGCAATTGAAGTAATTGTATTTTCTGTAGTTGATACATTATTATACATTGTAACACCAGGTGTATTTGTAGGCATAACTTTATACTGCATAAGCTTAAACGGATCTTCTACTGCATCTGTTTTAAACCCAACTTTATCCATAGCAGATTCAGTTAAATAATCTTTAAATCGAAATCTATTTACATTAGTTTTTAAATTATTGCTTATAAATGCTGATAAAAAATCAGTTAAAACTTCTTGTTTTGTGACAGCATCTGAATTTAGATAATTATTTACTATAGGACTAATTGTATTAATAAAATCAGAAAAGTTGGTAATACCTAATAAACTATATTTACTTTTTGTAATACCTGTTTGCATAGCTGCAAAATTTGTCATATTAGCAAAGAAATCGCTTATGTAAGTATTAGTTTGAACATCTTTTACTTTAGCAACTGTTCTATCAGCTAAGTCAGCTAAATTCTTAGTATATAAATTAGACGTAAAGTTATTTAAATCTTTATCACTTAAATATATATTGTAAAAAGTTCTATCTGTACTATTATCAACTTCCAATCTTTTTAATACTTCATACTTAGATTTCAAATCATATTGATCTACTATGTTTTTAAATTCAATAGGAAACGCATACTGAGGATCATTAAACATATGATATGGATTAGATATATTAGTCAAAGCCATAAATGCTAAATACTGCTCATATATTTGATTTTTAAGTTTGTCTTCAGATAAAGCACTCGTATCTTTTTGTTCTTTAAGTCTATCTTTAAATAGTTGACTTTCTTGAAAATCTTTTTTAGAAGTTTCATTTCGTAAGGATTCTCTTTCTATAACAAACCTTAAATACTCTTGGTAATTAGAACTACTATTACTAAATGTATTAGACTCTAAAGCATATAATCCTTTCTTACTATAACTATTTTTAGATCTAGATCCTTTTTTCCAAATACCAGCTGTAAAATCAGCTCTAATTTGTTTTTCATCTATGTAGACAACATCATCTTTAACGGTAACCCCTGCTCTTAAAGACTTAACAAGCTCAACAGGAACCTCTTTCCTTAAAGCTTTATTGTCATATGTATTACCTAAGTAATACTTCCTTACAGCATTTTGATATAAGAAACTTAAAAAGTCATTTCTAAATGCTTGTGGTACAGCAGTCTTATATGTGGGACCAAAGTTTTCATAAAACAATGATTTAAAACCTTTATCTTCAACAATATCAGTTATATAATCAAATGATTTATCATACCTAAATGAAAACAGCTCTTTACCCAAATCTTCAATAAGTTTATTATTAAAGAAAGAACTAATAATAGAATTTTCTATAAGATCTGTTTTTAATTTTTGATTTAATGTAGGTTCTAAATTTAAATTTGCAATATCTTGTTCACTTTGAATAGCTGCTTGTACATCCGTCATTGTTGTAGTATCTGGATTAGCAGCAAGTTTTAATAACTTAGTTCCCTCCATTTGATCTTCAGTTTGAAGATAATGTAAAAACATAGCTTTAGAAAGATCACTAGTGTATACATTTTGTCTATCTTCTTCAACAGACCCATCTTTAATAAGTTTATACATTTCATTTTCTGTAAAAGTTTTATCAGCCCTATCTTCAAATAAAACTTCAGCAGAAGTTATACCTTCAGTATATCTTGCTTTTTCACTTTCAAAAGCTTTTCCAAAATATTTATTAATAATACTTCTTCTAGCAGTATTTTTTACACCACCATAAGGTAATCTTTTTAAAGGTTCAGCAAAAGTACTTTTAAGTATTCTTTGTTCTTTTACATACTCTCTGACTAATGGCTGCGATACAAAATAGATAGCTTCTTTTACAGGTACACCTGACTTAATTAATGTTAGTAATACAGGCGCTACTTCATAGTTACCTTGTATAAAGAACACCCAAGCATCCTTTTCAACATCAACCCATCCATTTATCATTTGTGATATAACATCAGATATTTTATTTACACCATTTACATCATATAAGTTAGACAGCGATACTGCCCCATCTAGTTTATGATGGCGTAAAAATAGATCAATCTTTCTAGTATCTCCTTCTTCTACAGTATATTCTTTAGGCATTGATGCACCTACATAATTAAATACAGTATTAAAAGTATTTTCAATTGCACCTAAACCAAGTGTCTTTTTACCTACAACATTTGACTCGTGTTTATATAAATTATATCTAGCTTCTAAAGTTCTTGTAGGGCTAACTGACCCTGTATCTTCTGTCATAAAGTTTGACTTAGGATTATACTCCATTACATATTGAGCTAAATCATCTGCAATTTCTTTTACTAATAAAGTACTATTAGGTGTTGTAAGTGACACAAAGTTTTCAGGCAATGAAAGTATCTCAGACATTATATCAATCAATTCATTTTCTGCAACTGCTTTTTGTGCCTCAAAGTAATCTTCTTTATCTTGACCAGTAAGTTCTGTAGCTTCATTTACATTAAAACCAGCTAACATAGTTTTATCTAAAGCTTTACCTTCAGAGTTAATATGCTGCATAAATATTGAAAGCTTATCAATATCAAAGTCAGCTCCTGACTTAGCTACAATTTCTGCAGGAGGTATAATTATATTACCCGCTTGTGGTGGTAAGAAATGAAAGACTTCCATATTCTCAATAGAGTTAAGACCCTGTACAGGAATACGAACACCAACCATAGTTATGGCTTTTCTATTAGCTCCATTATCAGCGTCTAACCATTTATCATCCTTAATTGCTTCATTAAGTGTCTTTAATGATTCTTCTATATTATCAGTACCGATAACCTCTCCTTTATATTCTAGATTTAAAAGATTTTCATAATCCCCTTGAAGCGCTATCATAACCTTCATAGCAGCTGTAGATCCATCTTTTTTTGTATAATACGTAGGTAAGAAGTTATCCCCCTCCAAATACTTTTGTAATTCTGCAGATGTAGCTTTTCTAAAGCCTTCACCCATAACACCATTATACATTGCAGATGATTTCTGCACTAGCGCTTCACCCTTTACTTTCTGTTTAATAATTGTTTTATTAATTACAGATAACAAAACCTTTTCAATTTTATTAGACTCAGGATGAAATGACAAATCAAACTGTAGATCTCCACTGTCAGTAACATCTATAATATCTATTAGCTGATCACTTAATACATCTTCTGAAGTTAAATTATCTCTAACTAAAGCTGCAAGTTTTAACATACTTTGATCTGAACCTGCTACTAAATTTCCACTCTCATCTTGAACAAATCCCATGTCATCCAAAAGTTTTTTTGTAACAAGCTTAGTATAATTCTCAACAGCATTTACATATCTTTTAACCAAAGCATCTTTTATTTTTGCTTCATCTTTTGTAACTATTTGGCCATTTTCATAAAGACCATCTAATATTAGTTTTCTTAACTGTGTAGAGAATATAGATACATTCTTGTATTTAACTGGAACAGCTGTTTGATTTTTTAAGAATTCACTAAAGATAATATTCTTAGTAAAAGTTATAGAGTTATCAATGGATCCATTTTTTCTTACTATAGCATCTCCAGTACCTTGTTGACTAATCTTAGAACCTGTTTGGAATGTTACATAGTCAATTTGTTCTCTCATCATTTTATCATGAAGATCTGCAAGATTACTATTATCTAAAACTCCAGGTATTAATGGGGCCAATGAAAACTTATGAAATGATGTAATAGGTAATATATCAGCTTTAATATTACCAAAGTACTGATATTTTAATGGTGGAAAAAACTGCTCAATATCAGATAGAGATATATCCTTACCATCAGATTCAACAATCTTTTTGTAAAGATTTTCTTGAGGAGTAGACCATTGTCCTTCTAACTTTTTAAAGGTTCTATAGGCCTCAAAAGTAATATAGCCTTGACCATCAGCAACTTCCATACCTAAGTATGGGTCTAAAACTTTAGTAGCAAATTCTTTAGCTTTTTTAGTAGCTTCAGTTTTTTTCATACCTGAATTCATGAACCTTCTAGTATACTCTGCTACATGTTTCTTGTAGTAATCATTATACTGCGGAGACTTCTCAATCTTATATTCTTTCATGATTGCAGTATGCATAGTGCCATCATAAGGCCTTACTTCATATCCTTGTTTTTCTGCATATAACTGCTTAAAGCTATCACTATTTATATACTTTCTTGATCTATAATCGGCTCTTAAACTTCTACCACCAGATGCAAGTCCTGCATTTCTTTTATGAAATTCTTCCTTAGCATGATTATACTGAACTAAATCACCATAAGCTAAAATGGTTGTTTCAAAATTATGAATCCAAGAGTTCCAAGTATAAGCATCAACTAACATTCTTTCTATTTGACCCTTACTTAAATCACCATCAGCAGCTTCATTAAATATAACGGGATCAACATACTTGTTATCATTTAATACAATCATATTCTCAGTTCCCTGCTCTTCAAAATAAGCTAAGACATCTTCTTTAACTTGAAATCTTAAATCTTCATTATCGTTAATTTCATCTTGTAAATTTATTTCACCACTAGCTAAAGTAGATTGATTTTCATCTATAAAGTCATAAAGAAGTTTCTGTGTATCAGAAGTTAATATATCGTCAAATACTGTAAAGGCCTCTCCTGCAACAACATCTTGTCCTGTTCCTTTTCTTACAGTACTCCTATTATATCCAGGAATATCTAAATTATTTTCTTTATATTTTGCTATTCTTTGAGCTTCTCCTGATAGATATCCTAATGTAATATTAAAACCTTTATTTTGTCCAGGTGTAGATATACCAGATAGATTCTTAGGATTAAAATCTTGAATGTCTATATATAAAGACTTATTTTTATTTTTACCATAACCTTCTAACTGAAGACCATCAAAAGTTAATGCTAAAGATGTACTCTTAGATGCATGCCTCATAAACTCTTGAACACCCGCTTCTAAAAGTGTGTGAAACTCTTGTAAGAATTTTGTAGTAACATCTGCATTAGCTGTAGTTACTCCTGTAAAATTAGAACCATCAACTACATTAAGCTGAGTACCACCTATGTTCTTTAGTTCTAACTTAAATCCAGGTTTCTTTTGACCATAATTATTACTAAGAGTTCCATCTGGATTACGTGTTAAATTAAACATGTTTCCAAGAAGAACCGAATACTTAGATTGTGTACTTATTTCACTAGATAACCATCGCATATGCTGAAATGAACCATTAGGGTCTGCAGATTCACTTTCAGTTTCACCTTCTCCTGTAAGCTCTTGCCAACTATTTGCATAGTTTAAAGCAGTTACTAATCGTGTTACAGTATTATCAACAAAATGTTCCCACACCTTATTTTTCTCAGGAGATAATACACTATAATTAGAAAACCCGTCTGAGAATCTATTCTGCAAGGTTGCAAGCGTAGACAATCTTGTACCTACACCCAAAGGTTTACCCGCTTCTTTTTCAATATTTTCAGGTAATCCATTTAACAAATAATAAATAGGATTCTTACTAAACTTCATAGCAGATACTTGAAGACCAGGATTATCAGAGTTTGCTGCGTTATTTACAGTACGTATTACATCAAATATAAAGTTAATACCATTAGAGGTTGCAAACTGTTCAGCATTAGACGTCATTTTTACAAGCTCATAACTATTCATATCAAGCTCTATACCTAAGGCTTTTAAAAAATCTACTGATTTACTTGGTATAAACTTACCTCTATAAGAAAACTCTGATACTACTTTTGAAAGATCTAACCTATTATTTATACCTTGAGTATCTTTTATTACATAAGGATTTACAGCTGTTGATGCTATTGCAAAATTATTTTTCCAATCACTTAGTATTTTATATACATTAAAGTTAGCTCTAGACACTCTAGACTCATACGAAGACTTTTCTGGAATTAATACATCACCTTCTCTTTTTCTTTCTTGTAAAATAGTTTTATTAACGGTAAGTTGAATATAAGGAACTTGAGGTTTTTTAAAGTCTTGCCAAAAATTTGTTTCAGTATCAAACTCTACTCCATTTTTATAGGGTTGAGAAGGATCTGGTAACATTGTTAAAATTTCACCAAACTCTAAATAATTATCTTGCTCATTACTCAGCCTACTATAAATATCAATTGGATCAAAAGAACCTTGTAAAACTCTAGCCAACTTATTCCAAACTATAGATGACTCTTCTAGTATAGGTTGTCCAAACTCATCTTTTTGTCTTACAATATTATCGTCATTATCACGTTCTTGTTTAAATATACCTGTTAAAAATAACATAGTTTCTGCGCTACTTAACTCTTTAGCAGATATAGCATTTCCCTCTTTTGTAGTAAATAAAGGTACACTACTTGCATCATCAATATCTTGTAAGTATTGTTCTTTTAATATAGAAAATCTAGATTTTTCTAAATGAAATGCAACTACACCTTTATTATCTTCTCTGTTTAAAGATTCTTCTATGTTTCCAAAATTATCTAATATCTTATCTAACAATACAATTCTATCTTTAAGCATAGCCTCTCTTAAGAGATCTGGATTTTTTGAGTTTTCATTAGCATCTGATAAATTATCAAAACTTTTTTCTAGATTGTCCCGTGTTATTTCTATTTGATTCTTTATAGTATTGTATAGTAGAATCTTTTGTTGCTCATTACCTAGAATTTTTATAGCACCGCTGCTTGTTCTCCACTTACTATTATAACTTTGAAAAGCTTGAGCCATCATTGTATCTATAATATCTACAGTTTTAGCAGAATCATCTACAGTAAATTCAGCTACATTTTTAGATTGCTTTTTAACAGCCTTAATCTGTTTAGCTCTTTGTAAAACTACAGGCTCTAATGTCTGAATAGAGTTCTTTACAGGAATGGTAAACCTTCCTGTATAAAGTTTATCAAAAAGTTCTTTAACTACAGGTAGATCTCTAACACTTCTAAAATCAACCATTTGATCTTTAGCTACCTGTATTTCCCCAGTCTTAAACTCTGCTTGTGTATCTAATACAGTTTGTGTTGTAAATATTTCTTGTAAGAATAATCTAATTTGTTCAAAAATTTTAGCAATTACACGGCCTAGTTTAGTACTTCTACTTCTTGCATATGATCTATAACCTTCAGATAGAATTTCTTCAATATCATAAAAAGAGGTATCATTATATTTTTTTATTTGTTGAACCTCTTTATATAAAGTTTCTCTTTGCTCAGACGTAAGCACTAATTGAGTAAATCCATGCCATGCTTCGTGATACATATCTATACTTAAAGCATCTCCATATATAATAGCCTTACCTTGTTTTCTACCTTTAATTTTTTCTTGTTCACTTAAGCTTGCATCATTTTGTAATGCCCAAGCTGTATTATAGAATAAACCAAATGAATCTGAATTTACAATACCAACAGCTCTTTCAAAATCAAGGACTTCATTTAAAGGACTAGTTTTATACCAGCTCTCTGCTTTACGCAATGCTTCTTTAGATGTAAATATCTTATCAAGAAAAGTTTTTCTCTTTTTAGATCTTTCCAATGGTGTGCTAAAAGTATCTCCATAGCTACCTAAAATGTCATCTATATTATTTTTAGACTGCTTTTTAATTTCAGAATCAGTGGTTTCTTTTTTAGATATAGTTTTTTCTTTAGTAACTTTTGGTACTATAGGTTTAACTTTAGCTTTTTTAGGAGCAGTCTTTTTTCTTTTAAAGAAATTATTTGTCCATTTAACTCCATATATTCTTTTAATGTAATCTCGCGCACTTAGTTTCTTAGTTGTATAACCAGATTTAGTATATTTATTTTCAACTTTAATGGACCCATTACGATCAGATACTACTTGAACAGGTGTGCTAGTTATAATAGCAGCTTTAGCCATAGCAAATCCTATTCCAGAATCTCCTTCAACAATTATTTTTCCTATAGAAACTCTTTTATTTAGCTTTCTTAATACATTAGCCATTAGTTTAGTTAACGCATCTTGTTTCCAACCAAGTTTACCTAAGTCTCCCATATGATTACCTACTACATTGATGGTAATATTTTTCCCATATGAATTTAAATTTTCAGCAATTCTATCTGCGTACTTATCTGAAATAGTTTTAATTTTCTTTTTGTCAAGTGTCATAAACTCCCAAGCTTCTCCAACCTTAGATTTTATATGTTGTATATCAGGAGTTCCAAAATCAGATCCTATAGCAAAGGTAACATCAGAATTATTTACATTCATAGTTAACATACCTTTTCTACTAGATGCTGGACTTGTAATAAACTGTCTTAAAGGAGCTGCTTCTTTAGCTTTAGTTGTAGTAGTCTCTGAATTAACTTCTTCTACAGGGCCAATATATCCTAATTCTAACAAATCTTCTTGAGGAGTTTGAAACTCTTCAGGAATAGCAAATTGTAAATATGCATTAACACCTGCAAAATAACTACCATCATCAGCACTATAATCTACATTCGCATTCTTTTTAATAAAGTCAAAATAATTTTTAGTAACAGCCTTAACTACATCATTATTATTTTTATCTTTTGCAAACTCATAATCTAGATAAGTAGCATCTGTATTTATAATTCCATTTTCAGCAAATTCTTTTTGATAAGACATGTTAGCTTTATACTGACCTTTAACAAAACTTTCTAAATGATCAGCAATTATTTTTTCAGAATTAGGTTTAGATAAATCTATAGTTCTATAAGTCCTTTTAGTTTTTCCATTAACTAAGTTATCCGTTGCTAATCTTACTTGGAGTCTGTTTAAACCTTCTTCTTCTTCAACAGTAACTTGTATTCCATTTTTACTAACATCATTAGATAAAAACTGATTATAATACTTTAATCTATCTTGAGCACTGAATTCTTCATTATTAAACTTAGCGTTTGTAGTTAGTACTTTAGCAAGCTTATTAATTAAATCACTTGGCATGTCCATTCTTTGCAAAAATACTTTTTCATCTACCGAGATTCCTGCAGTTTCTTTTGTTACAGAAAAATGAGAATGTCCCTTTAAGGGTCCAGAAGTAATTAGATATAACATGTTAAAGTCATCTACAAACTTTGTTTCAGATAACGGAACTAGTGTAGTTTGAGTTATACCGTAACTACCACCTGTAATTGGAATAACAACTCCTTCAGTTTGATCAAGAGGTTGTTGCAATAAAAATGTTCCAAAATTTCCTTCTATTTGTTCTATATTTGTTATTTTCTTCGCATAGCCTTCTTTAACTAAATTTTCATATACACGGAAAGCATCAGGAGATATAGTAATATCAGACCTTAAAGTACCATACTCTTTAACTGCTAATTTATATAAATACTTTCCTAAACCTTTTCCTTGTTCAGCTGAATTTAAATCTATATTAACAATAGTTTTTCTTTCAGGATTAGCATTATATAAGGCATTAACCTTTGGATCTGATATTTTTTTTTCGTCTGTACTTATGTCCAGATGTCCTATTTTCTTACCTTTTCTGTAAAGTACAATTTGCTCTAAACCAGTATCATATTTTTTAATCTCATAAGTAGTTTGTTTAGGTACACTAATTTGATCACTATTTAAAGTTTGAGTTAAAGTATATAAATCATTTAATAAACTTTCTTGATCTGACTTAATCTTAGCTCTAATTCTATTCTTTGCTGCAGAACCCATTTCTACACCAGCACTAAGTTTTTCTAATATTTCTTGTTTAGCTAAATCTTGCGCATCTACAAGCGTATAAAGTTTTCCTGCTCGGTTTCCTAAGTATAGTTTATCAGCTCTTTTAATTACAGGTCTAATATACTGATACACGGCTCTACCTTCTTCTGAAACATTCCCTTCCTCATCAAACTTTAGGATGTTTCCGTCTTGATCTGAAACAAAGGCTGTAATCATGTTAAAAGAAGGGTTGTTCTCTAACATGTTTTTATCATCTCTTGTTAGCAATGATTTATCTACACCTTGTAAATTTTTAGCTAGCATCTTTACACCTACTTGAGATCCATCAGGCATTGTAATAATAGGTTCTTGATTAGGATTATTTCTAGTAAACCATGTTAAAGTTTTAATAACATCATAGAACATTTTCTTTTCAGGATCCTTAATATTTTTAAGTTCTTCCGATACAGTATCAGGATTTTCTGCATATGCCATTTGACCAGTAGTGACATTTGGATAAGCAGGTCTAGCTTTATTGTTAGTCATTATAGAAGACACCATTTTAGTAGGTACATTCTCTTGAATAACATTCTTTCTACTTTTATTTTGTTTATTAATTTTTTTTATAGCAGAAGTCTTATCCACTTTTGTTTGATCTGTGACAAAAGATTTTACGTTATCTAAATCGTTAAATATTTCATTAAGCTCTCCTAAGTAATTTATATCTAAAGGAGTCTCTGCTTTAAATAGTTTAGTAAAGTAATCATTTTGAGTATCCTTACCTATAATATGAACCAACTGAGCAGGTATAGCTTGTGCAAACTGAAGAGATAAATCTTCAGGATAGGATTCATTAACTATGTTATATACAAGTTTGATTAAATCATCTATGCCTGCAACATCACCAGCTGCATCATTGTTAATTACTGAATTAATAAAGTCTTGAGATATTTCATTTAAAATAGCTAAGTCTTCATCTCTTGTTAAATTACATGCCATTGCTTTATATTTTTAATCACAGTTCTTTTTTGGATTATCTTGTGTATAATTTTTTAATTTATCAGCTAGCCCACTAAGTCCTGTACCTTCAGTACTTTTACGAACAGGGGTCTTTGCATTAGCTTCTTTCTGAATTTCCTGACTCTTCTTAGCGGCAGCTTTAGCTTCAGCTGTTACTTGAGCATCACCCTCTTCCTTAGTAATTTTATTAAACTTTTTATTTGCTTCAGCAATAGTCATAGTGTCACTAATTTTAAAAGGCCCGATAGATTCAATTTTAACTTTATTAATACCAGTTGGTGTTTGGTAAACTCTAGTTACTACTGCAATATTACCACCTTTCTCAAAGATAGGATTTTTATCTTTAGATTGGAAGTATTCATTCACTGAAATAGTTCCTGGAGCTATTGTATTATTTAAAGCTGTTATCTTTTCGTCAAGTTCATTATTAAGCATTTCATTAACTTTAGGCCCTATGCTTGGGTCTAACTGTACTATTCCAAATGCTTCAACAGATGCAAAATTTACTTCTTCTAATGTAGTAGCTTTTCTTATTTTTTCAACAATACTTTGCAACTGTTCTTGCTTTTCAGAACTTTGAACTTGTTCTTTAAATTCTTCAGACAAGAATGGATCAAATGATTTTCCTTCAGCCACAGGAGATTTTAAATTAGCAGGAATATCTTTAGGTTCAACCAAAGGTACTCCAGCTTCTACAGCTTTTATATAACTAACATCAACTGCTAGACTATTTTCAGCAGAATTAATATCTTTCTGTATTTCTGCTCTTCTAGCTTTATGCTTTGCCGTATCTAATGTATACTCTTTTTTAGCAGCTTTTAACTCTTTAATTCTAGATGCATTAAGATCTTTTCCTGCTTGTTCTATAGACTGAATATAACCATCTGTTCTATTTTTAGCAAAACCAATTTGAATAGGTAATAGAGACAACTGAGTTGGCATTATTCCTGTCATATTATGAAATAAGTTTCTATATATTGATTGCTGAGCAGCATACTGATATAATTTATTTTCTGGAAAATTTCTAAAATCTTTAGATGTTTTAATATCTATAATATGAAACTCTTCTGTTTCTTTATTAAATGCTAAGATGTCCATTGCACCTGCTATACCTTCACCATTTATAGCTGTCTTATCAAAAAGTACAGAAGGCTCTACATTAAAGAAAAAGTTATTATCTACAGCCCAACCCTGTACATTACCTATAATTTCAGTAAGGCTATCAAAAGCCTCATCACTCATAAGATCAGGCTTAGTGAGTTTTTTAAATGTGCCAGTTGCAGGATCTATTTCTAAAGCTGTTCTAAATAAAGTATCAACAATGTCACCTGCAATAGCTGATTCACTATACGCCACTCTATTAACAACATTCTTAAAATTATCTTTTGTAAAGTCACGTTGTAATTCAGCTTTAATAGCATCAATTTTTACTGGATTATTTAATTCTCGATTTTCAGTTAGAACCCTACGCTCTAGATCTACAATCAAACTGTCAATCTTTTCATTATCACTTGTATTTTTTAAATTTTTATGAATGTCAAACATTACTAGTAAAGGTCCTGGTCCAGTCTTACCCTTTTTATATTTATACTTTTCACTAACTCCATAATATGTAAAAGGATCTAACTTAAACTCTGCATTCATTAACTCTTCTGCATATTGTGTAACTCTTTTTCCAACGGGCTTTCTTGATTTACCTTCTACAAATGAATAACCTATAGTTTCACCACTATCACCATAGTCTCTTGCTATCTCTTCTTGTCTACCTTTAATTCCCCATTTAAATAACTCATAATTTCTTTCAGTAGGACTTTCAGGACGTTTAAATTCTAATAAAAGATCTCTATATTCAGTTAAAGCATCTAAATCAAATTGCTTATCATTTCTCTCTTCAGCTGTAATAAACTCTCCTTGTAAATCTTTATTTAAGGATGTAATTAGTTTGTCAATAAGTGTTATCTGAGTAGGAACTGTACCTTGCAATGATTTAAGCTCAGGCGCTTTTACATCCTCTAGTGTTTTAGGTCTATTAGCTTCTTTTTCTGCCTTATATTTAGCAATCGTATTACGTTGACTACTTTCTTTTAACCAATTATTTCTAAGCTGATAGTAATCTTCAGGTTCTGTAGATTTAAAATCTGCAGCTCTTCCTAATGTACTTGCAAATAGTTCAAATTGCTCAGTAAGAGTTTCTTGAAGCTCTGTATCTAAAGAATCAAAGTTAACGCTAGTTCTATCAGGATCTATTTGTCTATCAATAGGTTCTTCTTTTTTAGTGCTGGGTTCAATAACAGGTTTTTGTTTCTCTTCTTTACTATAAGACTCTTCTAACTCTTCTAAATTTTTAGCATAGTTTTCATCTATTTTATTAATAGCTTCTGTATAAACTTTTCCTTCTCTAGTCTTATCAAATTCAGAAACTATTTCTGTTTCCATATCGATTTTAATTTGCTCAAGAGTTTGATCAATTATATCAAGTGCACCATACTTATATAAACCAAAATCTTTTTGTAGAGAAGTTTTATCTATGTTAGATATACTTTTATCTAACTCAGCTTGTTTACCATACTTAGTTATTAATTTTTGTACTTTTGGATCAGATTGATCTATAGTACTGATATACTCATCCCAAGTTACACCAATTTCTTCTAATCCAAGTTCACTTACTATATCATTACCAAAGTTTAATGGATCCGTATATTGTAAGGTTTCTTTTCTTAAACTTGTAAGCTTATCAAATTTTTCTTGTAGCTCTGCATCTGTAGCCACTTCTTTTGAATTTTCCTTTTCAAACTCTTCTACAGTAACTTTATTACGTGTTTTAAAGGCTTCTTTTTCTTTTTCAATTTGTTGCAGCCTTCTTTGCTCAATAGCTTTTTTCTTAGCTTTGTACTCTCTATATTTAGAACCTTGATCTAGATCATCATTAACTTTCGTGTAAGCCTGATACATATACAACTTTTGCATATACTTACTAAATGTAGGACTATCTTCTGGAATAACTAATTGATTGATTTCATCATAAAATTCAGTTGGAGCAATACCGTGATCTTTCCATGCAATAAAATCTGCAGCACTCATAAAAATTCCATCTTCAGCTAGTACATTTAAAAGACCATTACCTGCAATATCATTTAATTTTCTTTTTACAACTTCAGTTGCATAAGCACCCCTTTCATTGTAAAGTCTTTTCATCCACTCTGTATTTTTTTCATACAGTTTATAAAAACCTTGAGGATCATTAACAACATTAATTAATGTAGCTAACTGAGTTTTTTCATCAGACAGTTTATAATAATCTAATACATCTCTAAACCCTTCTGAAGCTTTATCATCAAATACAAAATCAGTATCTGTACCAAGTTGAACTAATAATTTTTTATAGGAATCTTTTAGTTTATTAATAAGTTTACCCTCTGTTTTAACATTCTTTTTGCCTAACTGTTTATTTAATAGTTTATCAATTTCTTCATCAGAAACTTCCTCTCCTTCTTCTTTTTCACTTTGCAATACACGTTTTGCATTTTCTTTATATCTATCTCTATGAAAATATTCATCAAACTTTTTCCAGTTATCATAATATTGTTCTAGTGCATTTAATCTTTTTTTCCTTTGCTTTGCCGCTTCTTTTGATTCTGGAGTTGCCTGAGTAGTAAGACTTTTAATTTCATCTTTAAGTCTAGCTATCTCAGCTTTCATACCTCTACTATCTCTAATAGTAAGAATTAGATCAGAATCTGACTTAGATAAACTTTCTAAAGATCTATTGTTATAATGATTGTTCTGAATAGATATCATTCTTTTACTAACATCTTCCCAATTTTCTTCAAAAAATGCAGCCTGTTTTGTTGCTTCTTCCCAAGCATTATACATAAATACCGCATCATCATAACCTTCCATCCAAGATTCCATATCTGATATGTCGATAGGATTTCTATATTTTTCAGATATTCTATCTAATCTTTTGCTAATTCGTTGTAATTTTTCAGCAATCACAGGAATTTTAGATTTATATTTTCCTACTTCATCTGCAGGAACTGTAGGATTAGCCTCAAGAAATTCTTCATCTGTAAGATTCTGATACGTTTTAAAATTTTCTATATAAGAATCTAAGATTTTATTTTTCTTTAGAGCTATAACTTGACTAATCATACCTTCTAATTCAGCATCATTATTTTCTTTTATATCTCCATTTCTAGTAATCTTACTAACACCCATTTGTGTTCCCGCATTAAAATAACCAGTATCCCAAAATTCTTTTACACCAAGATCATTGATTTGATCAGCTAGTCTTTCACCAACTTGAGTTTCAAATTCAACATAGTCTTGATAACCCTTTGGATCAAATATTTTTGCTGATCTCGTTCTAGCTGCATTTAACCCCTTAGCAAGACCACCTGATAAGAATCCCATAAAAAATCCTGACCCAAATCTTTCAAGACCTTCAGCGCTATATTGTTTGTTTAAAGCTCTACCATAATAGGCTAATGAGGTAGATCCATCTCCAAACATTGCTTTATCTATCATACCTTTCCTGGCTGGATCGCTATAATAAAGTTTTTTATAATGTTCGTAGTTAGCATCTGCAATTACATCTTGGAATACCTCTTGACCTCCCTCTAACATATTTACTTTAAAATATCCGATTGTGCCACCTACAGACTTTGCAATAGGATCTGTCTTCCAACCATTCAACCAAGTTCTAAAACCTCTTTCTCTAAATACAGCACCTTTACCTGCTTCCATTGATACTCTACCAATAGAACCAAAATCACCTCTACCAATTTTAGCTATGTCACGAATCTTTTTTCCAAATACATTATTAAGTCTAGTAGGATTAAGAATATTATCAAAAGCAAGTTTATTAGTAAAATATATAAGAGCTATATTCCACATAGATGTTTCATAACCTTCTGCATCTGCAGTACTTATAATACGCTCTAAGTCTTTTCCTGAAGGAGCATTACCAGTCCGTACATAATGTTCAGTATATAAGTCATCAAAGAGTTTATCACGGTTTAAAGCAGACTCAAGCCGAGATTCACCAACAGCTAAGTTTATGTTTCTAAGGTCTCTATAAAATGAACCAAAATTTTCAACAGTTTTAGCAAAACCAGTTAGATCATCAGCTCCATCTAGAATAGCATAACGTCTTGCTGTCATATTACTAAATGGATTAGCTGCTCTACCTACAGTACTTTCACTTAATCTTCTAAAGTCCCAACCTTGATACCACTTTCTAGCATTACCCATGTCACTCAAATAATCAAGATTTTTTTTAGTAGTATTAGCACCATCCACAGCACCTTCAAGATTATTTGCTTTTTTTATATTGTTATATGTTCTAGCACTTCTTATACTAGGTACGTATTTTCCAGAAGCTCCCAATTTAAATAAACGATGAAAACCTCCATCTAAAGCTACAGAACCTATTATACCCAAAGTATAACCAAAATTCATTACAAGATTATTTACAAAACCACCTACTCCTCCACTTGAATCCCCATAATTTGCATTAACCTCCTCAAACGTTCTACCTACTTGATAGTCAGGTTGCCAAAACTTACCTTCTAATAAATCCCCCATACTTCTATAAGTACTTGCAAAACCAGCAATAGCTAATTGAGCCATTCCTAATAAAGAATAAGAAGCTCTTTCTCCCCAACTAGTTGCCATATTATAAGCAGCTTCATTATCATGTAAAGGGTGAAAGTCTAACTCATGATCACCATCTCCCCATAAGTTATGATATCTCTTCCAATAGTTACTACTATTCATACCCGAATTATACTTATAAAGACCACCCCACTGATTAGGATCTTGATAACTATATAAATCATTAGAAAGAACTTGTTTCAATGATGATGCATACTGAGTTTGCCTTTTCCTCTTATCATCATCAGACAAAGAATTTAAATCACCTAAAGGTTGATAGGTAGGTGGACCCTTTGTTGTATTATAAGGATCTCCAGTTACTAAATTTTGTGTGACAAAAGCATTTTCTGAAGTTTGTTCAAAAGGTATGTAACCCTCAAAAGGCTCATTACTATTATAAGGTTCTTGAGCAGAATTACTTAAATTTAAATTACTAACCTGTTCATCTAAATTTAGTTCAGCATCAATACCTGGATTAGATAAACCTTCTGTGTTTTCTTCTTGTTCTAACATTATTCTGCTTTTGATTGAGCTTTATATTGTTGATACCTAGCTGCATTTTGTCTTGCATAAGCAGGTACAACCTCCGTCATAAAATGATTTTTATAGTCATGTACATTTCTACCCAATACAGCCTTCTCAACAATATTTTCTTGTATAGTTTGTTCACCTGTTACTATATCATACACTGGAAAATAATGAGTAACTTGCATTGAATTTTCAGAACCTATTCCTATAGGAGTAAACCTTAACATATACCCAGGTTCTGAAGAATAGTAATCTCTATATCCTCTAGAATCATTGTTAATTGCTTGAACGATAGTAGACATAGATTGAGATTTATATAACTCAGTATTTTTAACAACATCAACAGGAACACTAATTGCAAGTCCTTGACTTTGTTGCAGTACTTGAGCTTTTAAATTTTCTCTTTTAGTTTTTTGATCTGCCTCTGGAAATAAAATTTTCAGTTTTTGATCTAAAAAAGATTCATTAGGCCAAATTATTATTGCACCTTCTTTTGCGCTATCTTTAGAAAGTGGTGATACACCTATCTTAAACTCTTTAACTTTGTAACCATCATTTTTGCTAGGATAGTCTGTAAGATCTGTAATTATTAAATTTGCAAGATCCGCTACTTCGTCTCCACCAAATTCATCTGTAGTCTTTTCAAAATCTGCTTGACTTACTCCATATACACTAACGTCATTTAGATCATTACCAGCTTGATTAGCTTTAACTTCTAGTGATCTTAGTATAGGTTGCAATTCACTTAAAAACATTTTAGTAGGCATAGCAGTAGGTATATCAGGATCTACTTCAATTGCAGGTGTAGATACCGTTAGATCACCCACTCCACTTCCTTTAGTCTTAGCATCTATAAAAGTTCTTACACCAGGAATTGGAGTTTTTATTTCTTGATCTTTATATATTCTTTGTAGTTCAGCCATATAAGCATTATACTCATGGCGTAAATTATTACCTCTTCCTTTTAAAGTTATAAGATCTTCAGCACCATAAAACGCATTCATTTCTCTCTCTCTATTCATACCATGAATAAAAATTTCACCATCATCCTTATAGTAAAATGTATTTGCTAAATCTTCTGCACCATCAAATATTGCAGGAACAAGCATGGTAACTAACCCAGCACCTACAGCAGTAGCTTGACTAATTATGGTAGGTGCACCAAGAGTTGCTGGTGAAGCTGCATGCATCCAAGCAGTACCAGCTGCAACAGGTCCCCAACCTTTCATAAAGTCTTGTGCCATACCAGTAAGAGTTAAATTATTAGTTGGCACCATCTCTTGTGGACTATAAACATTTTTTACTTTCCGCGCATACTCCTCAAAAGTTACATCACGCCATTTACCAAGATCAGGATCAAACTCTTTAAGTAGTGACACCCTATCTGCCATATTTCCACCAACCTTTAGAGCATAATCCTTTAAAAGAGCTTGCTCTTCCTGTGTTCTTTTTACATTAGCCAGATATGTCTGATATGCAACATCTTTATAATCTTCAAAATCAGAAACTAAATTATATATTTTAATATTTTTTGCTTTCTGTTCATCACTCATTAAAGCATTATTTTCTTGAACAAAGGTCTTATAGTTATCTAAAATTAAACCTAAATCAAAGTTTATAAAGTCTTCCTGTTTTTTATTTGTAAAATCTCCAGTTTCTTTCCCATCTATCAAATTATTTTCTAAACCTACACTCATATAACCTTGACTATCAGAAATCTTTTCTGCAATTCCTGCAAGAAACACACCTTGTGGATTTACTTTTGTTTCTCCAAATAGTGGTGTAAGTGAAGGCTTAAGTTGTTGTTTTACATAAGCCAACTTTTCTTCATCTGACATATCATAAAACTGTTTCCGCATAGACTGCGTTTGAGCATTAGCGTCTGTACCAATAAGCAATCCAGCTTCATCATAGAAGGGCATCCCTGCCTGATTCACACCTCCACGCCATGGATACTCAGCTTCATTTTTTTCTTTTAGTTTTTGGATCCGCTTCTGAACCTCAGATGTATTAGATTGATTAGATATATCAGTAGATGTAGTAAGATCTACACCTGCTTCTTTTTCTATTTGGGTTTGATAAGTACTTTGATTAAGCGCTCTAAGTAACTCATAAGCCTCTTGATTCCTTATCTCCCCACTATCATACATTTCTTTAACTTTCTGATAGTTAACATATTCAGCTGAACCTACATCTTGAAAACTACCAAGTATACTATGAACTTCGTCAGGACTAGCTGTACCATTATCTAACATTTGGTCCATAACAGTAAGAAGATCTCCTAATCCTTCAACTACTTCAGCTTTTGCATTTGCTACATTCTGATCCATCAGAGCCTCTTGATCTGCTCTATTTACATCTCCTGGAGTTGCACCTTGAACATTCATAGATTGTACAGCATGTTTCTTCTCATTCAGTCTAGGTATTCCGTTCTCATCAGGTACATAACTTCCAGTTTCTAAACCCTTCTTTATCTCTGCATCGAGTTTCTTTTTAGCTATTTCCTTTTCTTCTCTTTTATTTTCATCAGCCCACTCAAAGTATCGAGGGTCACCCTTTTCATTTGTAGATAAATAAGGGAACATTCCTGCCTTAGCTGCAGCATCAATAAACTTTTTCTTTTGATAGTTCATCAATTCTGCGTTTTTAGTATATGCTATTTTTGCAATATCATCTACCTTATATGTTTGTTCAAAATTAGCTATAGACATTGCCTCAGCTGTGCTAAGAATATCACTTTCTAAAAATTTGCCTGCTACGTTTAAATCTATACCATAACGTAGTCTATCTAAATCATTAGGATCTATACCAGATCCACCTTCAGTATTTCCTGTTGAAGTAGCATTACCTTTAAGAGATTCTAAATTTGCAGTGTTAATATCTTCCAACTGTTGTAAATCAGAAAGATATTTTTCATACTGTACCAAAGCACTATCAACTTCTGGGGTAGCGTTATTTTTTGATTTAAGCTTTAAACTATCTATTTTTTTCTGCACAACCTCTTTATCAGAAATTGTTTTCTCAAGCCTTCGCTGTTGTGCTTCTATTAAAGGTTGAAGTTCTTCATTTATATAAAGTTTTTCTGCGGCTTCTCTATTTAAGTTAGCATCTTGAGACATTTTATTTTTAATATTGGCCTCCCCTGCATTATATGCTTCTACTCTATAAACATCCATTACACGAGGATCTGATGCAAGTGCTTGTCTAAATCTATCTTGTAAAGGTTCTTTTAATAATTCACCATTTTGAGTAGTAACCCAGTAGCTTCCATTTCTTTGCATTACTTTAACATTACCCATTTCTTTTTGAATCTCCCTCATTACCTTATCTGTATCTACATAAGGTACATATTGAAAATTTTCAAAACCTGAAAGTTCATTGAAAGGTAATGATTTAAACTCATCCATTTTATTTTGAAGATACTGCAATCCACCACCCCAATACATGTCTTGTTCTGCTTTGTTTTTAGATGTAGCAAAACCTTTACCTTTAGACATCTCAGTATTGTATTGGCTTGTTTTTACTATGTCAGCAACAAAATTAGCGTTTTGATAAAAAGGTTTAAACACTTGTTCAGCTTGAGCTACATTTTGTTTTAAAGATAAATCTAAACCAGTAATTCTACGAACATTAAAATCAATTTCTTTTAATAAGTTGTCTTTAACCTTTTGGCTTTCAGGATTTGATACTTGCGCCTCGTATAACCTACTATATACGTTATTAATCTGATTCCAATTTTGATCATATTTAGTTTGCTTTAATTGTAAATTTCTACTTAAAACATTCCAATCTAATTGAAAAGGTTGATAAGATGGTATAAAGCTTGTTATTCCCTGTGGATAAGTTGCCATTTTCTTTAGTTATTATTAATTGTTTAAATATATTAAAATTTTAAAAGTTTATTAAATTTTAAAAGTTTATTTATTAAATGGATAAACAGATGATGCCATAATATATGGATTAACTATTCTACCATATCTTGCAGTTCCTGCAGCTGGCTCTGGCTCTGGCGTTGGCTCTGCAGGTGGTGTAGTTGTATTTGTTGCTACATTTGTTGCAGATGGCTTAGGCAAATACTTTTCTGCACATGCTGCTGGACTATTACCTGCGTTTATACATTGCATAAAAGTTCTTTTTTGATTCTCTGTACCCCCTGTAAAATTACCCATCCAATCATAATTTTCTGCAGCATTTTCTAAAGAGGTTTTCATAACTTCCATTTTATACATATCATCTCCTCTCCTTTGCCTTCTATCCCTGATTGCATTAACATTCAGTGTCCTTTGATTCTCTGCATTTGCAACAGCTTGATTGTAATTTGAATCAAGATCTGCTTGTAATGCTTGGGTTCTCATAGCCTGAGCCTCATCTGACTTAGCCAGTTCATTAGCAGTAGCAACATTTTTATTATATACATCTGTAACAATTGAAGCACTTTTATCTTGGCTATTTACCTGAGCTATCATAGCTTGCTTTTGACCAATTGATACACCAGGCATAGTTTTAATAGAAGCAATTTGTTGCTCTCTTGCATTTGCATCATTCTGTGCAGCCGTCCTATAGTCTAGATAATTTCTTTCACCAGTTGGTATTATATCTAAGGTAGTAGGATTTATATCTGCTACACCTCTGCTCATAGATATCTCAGCAGGCAGGGGCATTAGATCCATTTTTTCTGGACGAATAGGTGGATCTAACTCTGTTGTAGTTTCGGTTTCAGTACAAAAAGCTTCTTTAAAACCTTGACATTTTTGTTCTACAGTATAACCTTCAATTTTACCAGAAGCTAATATTTCTTCATAACTCATTGGTGTATGACCTGGGAAAGGGTTACCATCTTTATCTGCACATACACAAGTA
>Ga0098037_1000214_pt1 | contig 33322 bp, 15 predicted proteins | sample 5_EtaG_FD_75050 | JGI IMG/M metagenome (GOLD analysis project Ga0098037, IMG submission 75050) | Marine viral communities from the Subarctic Pacific Ocean - 5_ETSP_OMZ_AT15132 metaG | ecosystem: Environmental > Aquatic > Marine > Oceanic | place: Pacific Ocean | collected 2015-01-08 | reverse complement strand
TGTGTAGGAACAGGAGTTACTTCATATGTAGTTAATTATACTCTTAATGGAGTAAATTATTCTTATAGTAAAACTATTAATAATTCTAATGATATTAATACTTTTAATGAAATTGTTTGTTCTGAATATCCTATAGAAAATCTAACAATTACAGTAGAAAATAATAATTGTACTGCATTTATAACTGAACTTCCTTTATATGATTTTGCTTTTCCTAGTGGTGTTTTACCTGCTGAAATAAATAACACTTGGTGGGAAATGAAAGATAAAGTTAATAATTTTCAAGCTTGGGGGTTTTTAGGACCTATATATGCTAGAGAAAAAGTAACAACAACTTGTGTATCAGGATCACCTGTACCTCCTAGTGGCACAGGTTGGGTATTATTATCTAATGATTGCAGTACTGCAGGTACTGCAACTTATGTAAGACAATCTGCAAAATTTATGCAAGGTTCTGAAGGAATACTTAGTGCAAATGATCAATCTGTTACTTCTTGTACAGGTTGTACTCCACCTTGTAGTGTTCCTTATCCTAGTAATGGTAATACACAATCGGCAAATTCCCCACAATCTGGAGATTGGGTTGAAATTCTTTTTGGAACATGTACTACTGCAGGATCAACAGGTCAGGGTCAGATTAAATATTGGTTAAGAAGCGATTCTTTATATAATAATACTAGTGTTTATATGACTATTAAACAAATAAATAAAATTTGTCCACAAGATATTATTAGTGTTTGGAATCAAGATTTATATTATTTATATCCTAATGAAACTGCATATAATAGTTTACCAAATAATGAAAAATTAAAATATTGGCAAGTATATAATACAGCAGCACCAATAAATGAAACATCAGGATATATGTCTTATTGGGAATCTCCTAATTCAGTATATCCTACTATTTTAGATTGTAATGGTAATGATTATTGGGGTACGGATAATTGTGGAAATACATTAGCAGGTACTCCTATTAGACATCATAAATTTCCTGATAGAAATTTAATTCCACATATAGTTACTAATAATATTCAAAATTCATATACATCTTATTTAGATGTAAATTTAGATTTTAATTGTGCTACATGTAATCCTAAATCATTAAATAATATATTTACACCTACCAATCCATTAGAGTTAATTATAAATTATGATTTTGAAGGAATACCACAAACACCTATAACTATAAATATATCAGAAAGTGATTTTATATATGATTCTAGTACTACTAGTTATAATATATTAAATGTTTTTATAACTAGAATGTCAGGTCAAGATTCTAGAGGAATTACTAATGTGGTAGCATCAGGTTCTTTATTAACAACTACTAGTGGTTCTGCACAAATTATTACTGTTGATATAGATGGTAATCCAGTTTCACCATCTGCAGATATTTCAGAATCATCTCCAATATCAGATAAAGAAATAAATGTATTAGGAATTAAATTTGATAATATTACATATCCACATTCTGATATTGTAGGTCATTACATAGTTAGAGGTGATAGAGATATATTTAATAGAACTGTAATTGATAAAGGTATTAGTAATCCATTACATGCAACTAATCAACAAACTACAGCATTTTCTTTATTTTCATTTCTTAGAGGTGGTCCTGATGATTCAGGTATTCTTACTAATAAAAGATCAGCTTCAGATAACTATTTATTAACTCCTGATTTATTATTTAATAAAACAAATATTAATGGTACTCATATAAAAAGAATAAATGAATTTAGATCTATAAATACTAGAACTTTTGGAAATAAAAGTAATATTGTAGGTCAAGATATAGAGTTTGATAATTTTACACAATTTGGTGCGCCTGCAGGTACAAGTGCTGTACTTGGAACAGGTACTGCTGTTTTACAAGCTGTTAGAATTTTAAATTATGAAGGTTTAGAATCAAATTTACCTATAAGAATAAGACCAATTAATAAATCATTATATATGAGTCCTTTATCTAAGGATGAAAATTTTATAAATGGTAGAACAACATATAATATATCTCAAACTAATAGTGTACAAATATTAGATCTTGTAGATACAGGAACTACTATACAACCAGAAAATAATGTAAATAATCTTTGTTATGTATCTGTAAAAGCAGATAGAAACATACATCCTGATTTATTTTCTATAAAATATTATAGAACACATAATTGTTTATATAATAATTCTGTACCTATAAATATATTTGGTGGAGATACTTTTATTAATAGATTTGATATTCCAAATACTATATTTTATAGAACTAATAACGCAATTTGGGGAGATATATTTTTAATAGTAGGAATTATAGCTGCAGCAGCATTAACTGCTGTAACATTAGGTGCAGCATCTCCTATTGCTATTGGAGTAATTATTGCAGGAGCTGTTGGAGTAACATCACAAACTATTTCTACAATAATAGAAGATATGCAAGATACAGGTTTGGAAGATGCTTTAAAAGAAGATACAAATATAGATAGAAAAACAGATACTGGTAAACAAGCATTAATATATACTAGTGAATTAGCATCAGGTATATATGTAGAATCTACAATAAATATAAATTTAAGACAAGATTTAGTAACATTTTCTCCTGGTAATACATATTTAAAACCAAGTCTTTTTGTTGAAGATCCTCCTATAGATGAACTAACTCATTTTAGAGATAAGTTAGTATTTTATAATGAAGATGCAGAAGCACCAAAAGAAAGATGGTTACATAGAGGTATAACATTACCTGAAATATATCACTATAATAAAGATTTTTCTGTATTTAATAAACTAAATGTTTATTTCCCATTATTTGAAAGTTATGATTGTTGTTCTAATTGTTTAGAAGAATTTCCAACTAGAATTAGTTATTCACAACAAAGTTTCCAAGAAGAAGCTGCTGATAACTATAGAGTATTTTTAGCTAATAACTATAGAGATATAGAAGCTGAAAAAGGAGATATTACTAATCTTATTAGAAACAAGAATAGTCTATTAGTACATACTAAAGAATCTTTATTTGCATTACCACAAAATGTACAAGAAAGAATTACTAATGACTTAATATCATTTATAGGTACAGGAGATTACTTTAGTATTCCTCCTAGATTAATAGTAGATGATGCTTTAGGTAGTGCAGGTTCTATAGATAAATGGGCAACTACAAAAACAGAAAATGGAATATTCTTTGTAGATCAATTTAATGGTCAAATATTCTTAACTGGTGCTAAAGGTCTTGTTCCTATAAATACAGGATTAAGAAACTACTTTAAAGAAAATTTAGTTTTATTTTTAGCAGAGCAATATTATAATTTAACTAGTACTCAATTCCCAAATAAAGACAATCATGCTAACCCTAATGGTATTGGTTTTCATTCTGTCTATGATTACAGACACAAAAGAATAATATTAACTAAAAGAGATTATCAGATACTTCCTGCATATACAGCAGATTTTAAAAAAATATCATCTGTAAGTGAAATTGAAACTGGCAAATTATTTTTTAATACAACTACTAATAAGTTTGGAATAGGTACTGGTGTAGGTACATTTGATGATGTAGACTTATCAAATGCTACTTATTTTGAAAACAAATCTTGGACATTATCGTATTCATTCTTATCACAGTCATGGATAAGTTTTCATTCTTATATTCCGTTATATATGTATTCAAGACATAATAACTTTGTGTCATTTATAGATAATAGAATATGGAAACATGGAATAGTAGGTAACTATCAAAACTTTTATGGTACTAGATATAAACATATATTAGAATATATATCATTATCTTCTCCAATAGTTACAAGAATATTTGATGAAGTATTATTACAGACTATTGCTAAGAAATATGATACAGGTACTAAAGAATTTATTGATCAAAGATTTGTAACATTTAATAAAGCAATATTCCATAACTCTACACAAGCAACTGGTGAACTAACATTAAATGTTAAGAATTATAATACAGAAGATTATTTAATTAATCAGATTAATAATGGATCAGGTGATCAAATTACTATAGATAGGAATGAAAGAAACTGGACTATTAATGAAATTAGAGATTATAGAACAGATTATTTAAATTCTATTTGGACAAAAAATTGGACACAAATGCAGATACAATTTCCAATTGATAAAGTAATTAATAGTTCTACAATAAGTTTTACTAAAGATTGGTATGATTTACAACCAATGAGAGATAAATATTTGATAATAAGGTTTATTTTTGATAATTTTGATGATATTAGTCTTACAACTAATTATACTTTTGAAAAAGAAAATAGGTCTTTTAGATAGTTAAATTTCAAATTAATAAATTAAGATTAATATGAAGAAAAAGAATAAATATAAAGGTAAAAAATATAAGAAACCTTTAGACAATTATATAAGTGAATATACTAGCTTAGATAATGGAGGAACTATAAAAAGAGCTAATGAATCTATTAAAAAGTATGCTAATGGTACAATGATAAATCCCATAGGATCTGTTATTAATAATGCAAATAATCAACAGGTTAAAGCAATGCAATTAGCACTTGGTCTACAAGGATTTGATACTGGTGGTACTGAAAATATTGGTAATACTATTCAAAAAGAATCCAATAACTTTTTATCTAACTTACAAGGTTCTAATTTAGGAAATGCACTTGGTCAATTTGGAGCAAGTGCTACTATAGGTTTATCTAGTGCTGCTGTACAAAACCTTATGGATGTAGCTATGGGTGGTGGAGATAACTTTGAAGGATTAAGACCACAGTTTACAGGTGCTACAAAGCAATTTAAAAAAGGTGGTAAAGTAGAATATCCTAATAAAGGATTAGCAGCACTTGCTAAAAAAGCACCAGATGTAGTTGAACAAATCATGAAAAAGAAAAATGGAGGACCTATTAAAGGTTCTGTTGATTTTACAGGAACAGGTGCTAGTGGAAATGTATCTACAAAAGTTGGAAATTTAGATTTAAATTTAAGTGGTGATATAGATCTTTTAAATTATGGTTTATTAGCTAATTCTTATTATGATGAAGAAGGTAAATTTATAAAACCCAATCCTACTATAAATCCAAATTTAAATGTTGGAGCAAGTTATTCTGATAAAGGTACAGATGCTAATATTAATTATGATATTGCAAATAAAAACTTATCAGCAGGATTTAATAGAAAAGGTCTAGGTGCTTATTTAAATATACCTATGTCTGATCCTAATATGACTACTGCAGATTTAAGTTATAATACTCAAATTAAACCAGGACAAAACTTAGGTATTAATGTAGGTTTAAGTAAAGATCCTACTGCAAATATTACTTATACAAGTGATTTACAAAAAAGAAAACAACAGCCTAAAAAATTATTTAGAGATGGTGGTATGGTAGAGGTAGAAGGTGGTGAAGCATATGAAACACCTAATGGGGAAGTAGGAGAATTTGTAGGTCCTGATCATAGTGAAGGTGGAATTAAAATGGAAGTTGGTGATGAAAATAGTAAAATGACTAATGACATTGTTCCTGAAGGCACTATGGTTTATTCTAAAAGAATTAAAAAAGATGGGAAAGATATGGCTAAAAGAAAATTACAAAGAGAAAAATATATTGCTTCTCTTGAAAAAAAGCTAGAAGAAAATCCAATGGATCCTCTTTTATTAGCTACATATAATAGAGCAAAAGAAACTATGGCTATTGCTGATGGTGCAGATGAGAGAATACAAGAGGAAGTTAAAGCAATGGAAAATATAGAAGGTCTTGAAAAATACTTAGCTAAGTATGGTGGCATGATGAAGAAGAATGATAATACAGCTTATAGTCATGGTAAAAGAAAAATGATGTACCCTGATGGAGGAATGATTAAAGAATTAGAATTTGATGTTGTAGATGAATTTGGAAAAGGAGGATATATAGTAAGAAAAAGCAATGCTAGAAAAGGTAAAACTCATGTAGTTATCAGAAAATCTGATGGCAAAAAGAAATACTTTGGTTATCCAGGAATGGGTACAAGAGGTAAATCTAAACATGGTAAAAAAGCATTTTATGCTAGACATGCTAAGAACTTAAAAAATAACCCATTCTTTAGAGCATATGCTAGATCTACTTGGGAAATGGGTGGAATGATAACTGATGAGATGTATGCTAAAGGTGGAACTATAAAATTAGATCCTGCTAAAAAAGGCACATTTAAAGCATTAGCTACTAAGTATGATATGTCTATGGATAAACTAGCTATGGACATGAAAAAGAATCCTGATAAGTATTCTCCTGAAGCTAGAAAGAAAGCTAATTTTTATAGAAACTTTGTAATGGAAATGGGTGGTAAAATAGACCTTGATGATATTCCAATGTATCAAACAGGAACTACTATTTATCCTCCTGTTAATCCTTTACTTGTACAAGCTGCTGCACAACAAATTAGAGAAAATCAAGGATTTGATGTAGTTGATATGAATGACCCATATAAAGGTACTTCTATTGCAGGACAACAATTTGATGTAGTAGACTATGGTAATATTCCTGATATTGGAGCATCACAAAGAGCAAATGAAATAACTCCTAAAATATTACTTGAATCTGCTGGTGAAAGTCAATCAGGAGAAGGAGATATGGATTTACCTTTAAATTTACCCAATTTAAATCCTCAAATTCCAACTGGTAAACAAGGAACAATGCAAGGTTTAGATTCTTATTTAAATATAGCAGGTTTACAAGGTTTAGATCCTAACATGATGGTTCCATCTAATGATCTATTATCTACTCAAAAAGTAGATGCTATAGTAGATCCTATTACTAAAAAAGTAAGAAGCAAATTAGCATCTGAAAAAACACAAGAACAATTATTAAAAAAATTAGCACCAGATAATCAAAGAACAAATGATTTAACGAATGAAAGATTTTTATTAACTAACCTTATGCCTAACCTTTTTAAAGGTTTAAAAGAAGTTGATGAATACAAGATTCCTGGTACACCTACTACATTATCTAAAAAAGATGATATAGATACTACAAAAAAAGATAGTACAGATGAAGAAACTATTGTTGCTTCTAAACTAGTTGCAGATCCTACAAGTGGAGAATATGATTTAACATTAGGAGATTACTTAGGATTAGCAGGAGTTGGAGTTAGTGGTATGGGACCATTAGCTACTACACTAGCTAGTAGACTAACTGATAGACCTAATGTTAACATGATGAAAAATGTAGGACAAGGAGCATTATCTATTATGGAAGGTCAAAAAGGTTTCTTAGGTCAACAGTTTAATTTACAAGAAGCTAAGATTGGAGAAATGGCTAGAAATGCTACTAGAAGATATCAAGGTTCTGCTAGAAGTATTAATCAAGCAAGATCACTAGGACAAATGAGTGACATGCAAGCACAAAAAATGTTGCAAGGTGCATATGCTAATTATGCACAACAAATGCTTGGTGTAGAAAGTCAAATTGCAAATCTAGAATTTCAAGCTGATAAAATTAGATCAGCAGGAGAACAAGCAAGAGATCTTGCAGATAGACAAGATGTTGATAACTTCTTTAGCAATCTTAATCAAGATATTGTTAATCTTGGTACAGCTATGCAAGCAGGTGCTAAAGCATTAAATGCTAAAGAACTTGACAAACAAATAAATGCTATAATGCCAATGTTAAGTCCTTATGGAATAGCTGTTAGAAAAGATGGTAAAGGTGGTTATGAATATTACAGTACTGTTACTGGAAAAACAAAAACTGAAACCGAAATACAAGAATATTTACAAGAAGCAAAAAGAAATGCACAGCTTAAAGTTGATGTAAAAAAAGCACAGGCTGAAGCAAAAGAATAAAAAAGTAATAACACCTGATCAAGGTAAATAAATGAAACTTAATAATGGGAAGATTTTATAAGAGTAGTAAAGGAAACTATTTAGACTTTATATACAAACAACCTACTAATTTATTATTAAAAGCACAACAAGCTGCAGACCAAAGCCTTGCTCAACAAGAGCAGGGTTATGGTGATTTATATGGTAAATTACAAGCTAATGCTTTTGGTAAACCTGATACTGAAAAAAGAGATGAAATACTAGCAGGTTATGAAAAAAAAATAGAAGATAAAGCTGTTGATCTTAGAAGTGATCCATTAAAATATTTAAATAATCCTTCTGAACTTAGAAAACTTTCTAATGAAATTTACAAAGATAAAACTAGAGGTAATATTGCTGCTATAGAAGCTAATGCAACAGCTAGAGCTAATTTTAAAACACAAGTAGAAGCATTAAATGTTCCTCAATCAGAAAAAAGTTTTTTATTGGCTAAATATGATAATGATTTTATTAATAAAAAAGGAACTTTTGGTGAAGCAGGTGATTTTTCAGGAACATATTCAGGAAGTTATTCAACTCTTATTTCTGATCAAATAGATGTTTTTGATAAAATAGATAAAAGAATGGAAGGCTTTAATGCAGATATAAAAGCTAATGCAGGTTTAGAAGTAAATACAATAAAAGGTGCAGATGGTACTGAAAAATATGTTATTAAAAGAAAAGGTAGTACTGAAGAAATAACAGAAGATGATATAAGAAAATTAATTGGCAGTTATTTAGATGGAGAAACTGAAATAGGAAATTATCTTGGAACTAGATATAAAGAAAGTATACCTGGTTTTGCTACTGAAGAAGATATTGAAAAAAAATCAAAATCATATATTGATTATGCTATAAATAAATATCAATATAAAAAACAAACTAAAGATATATCTGCATCAGCAGATCAATATACTTTAAAAGAAAAACAAGCAGCAATTGATAATAAACTATCTGCTTCTATAGGAGGACAATTTAATAGTACTAATACAGCTGGTTCAAGTACAAATGATCCTAGTACTAATGGTACTTATTCAGGTTTATTAATAAATACAAATAATTATATAACAGATATTAAAAATAATTCTAGTTCATTTAATAATAAAATTACAGGATCAAATTTAGATATAAATAAACAAAATGAATTAATAAAAGCAAAAGATAATGCTTTTGCAACAGGTAATTGGAAGGAATATATAGATTTAGCTAAAGAATATAATTTACCAATTACTGATAATGAAAATGAAATTATTAATAAATATAATAGTAATTATGTAACTACTTTAGAAAATAATATAGCAACAATTAAAAGTATAGGTAGAAGAACTACAGATAATTATAGTTTATTAGATAAAAATAGAATTGAAGTAATTAAAAAAATTGCAGGATCTGATGATATAGAAAATCTTGGAGCTAATGCATTTAATAAAGTAAAAAATCAATATGAAGATAAAATGAGAGAAAAATTAAAAAGTAATCCTGAATTGCTTAAATTATTTAATTTAAATTTAAATAATATTAATTCTACTCCATTATTTTCATATGAAAATGTTGTAAATAAGATTAATACTAGTATTAATAATATTTCAGAAGGTGGTAATAATTATGAAGAATCAATTAGTTATTTAGAAAATAATTTACTTGGAAAAGATGTAAATTATTTAAATCAAGAAGATAATGTAAAATCAATTAGTGTATCTACTAATAATAATATGTCAGAAATATTAAAAGATAAAACTTCTGCAGGACAAAATCAAGCAATAGAATTTGTAAATAATTATTTTACAACAAATGGTAAATTAGATCTTAATAAAATATTTAGTAGAACTTCTGGTCAAATGAATACAACAGAAAATATATTTTCTGATGAATTATCAAAAAATGCACCTGTTGAGTTTAGATCATTAATTAATGATATACAAACAGGTCAAAAAGCAATAAAAGAAATAAACGAAAGTGAAACAGAAGAAGGTACTTTTTTAATGAATGATGGTACTAGAGTTGTAAGATTTGTATCAGATGGTAAGCCTGTAGATTTATATATATCAACTCCTAAAATTGGTAAGACACTTGGTGGAAAAAATTCTGGTTATAAAATGATTTATAATATAAGTTTTACAGATAAAAATAATAAAAAAATTAATAAAACAATTGAACAAACATTAGGACCATTAAATTCAAATTCACAAGTAGAAACTGATTTAATTAATTATGAAGATTGGGAAGCTCAAAGCAAACAGTTTAATAGTGAATCTAGATTTGATATAATTGCAAATAGTATACAAAAACAAACTACAAATAATGCTAGTAAAGATATGTTATTAAAAGTACCTAGTTCAGGATTTAAACAAGGAGATCTTAACTTGATTACTGTAGCAACAAAAAATGAAAAAGGTGAAATTGTATTTTATTTAGTTGAAAATAAAAATTTAAATGATATAGAAAGAAAAGATTTTATTGGAGATCCAATGAGTCAACAATCTGTAAAAGAATTTTACAAAGAGAAAAATATTTAAAATATGTCAGATTACAATAAAGTATTTGAAGATTTAAATAAAGAAATAAAACAGGTAAATGCTAAGACTAAAGAAGAAGGTTATAAACTTCCTCAAATAAGAAATTTTACTCCTGTAAAAAAAGAACCTACTATTTCTAATGTTCCTGAAAAAGAGGAGGTTAAAGAAACAGATAGTGCATTAGATGCTACTTTTAAATGGTTAAGTAATACAGTAGCTACTATTGGTTCTTCTACATTAGATCTTGTAGGAGGTGCTTTAGATGTTGGTGATTGGCATCATACATTAGATGTAGTAAATAAAATACCATATACAGGTGGCAACTATAATCCTCTTGTATTAGGTGTAAATGCTATAAATGAATTTTCTAGATTTATAGATAATACTATTGGTGATGGAGAAGATTATGTAGGAAACTGGATAATGGATTCTGACATTAATAAAAGCATGCAACAATTTGTACAAGACAATCAAATTAATACATCTAGTGATGGTCTTAATTATGTTTTAAATACATCATCATCAGTAGTTGGTAGTATGGTAGGTTTTGCTGGTCCTAGTGCTGCTATTGGTAGAGGTATTTTTAAAGGTCTTGGTAAATTAGGTAGAGCAAGAAAATTAGGTACTAAAGCTAAAAAAAGAATTTCTCAATTTGCAGGTGCAGGTTTAATGACACAAGCTATATCTGCTAAGTTAGGTAAAGAAACATATGATAATGTTTATAATAGTTATCTTGATGAAAAAGGATATAGTGATGAAAAACAAAAAACATATGAAAAAGCATATAATAGTTTTATAGAAAATAATAAAAATAAAGTTTCTGCAGAACAATTAACAGATCAAGCAAAAGAATATGCTGAACAACTAACAAATTTATGGGATGAACAATGGATTTCTAATAATAAAGATTTAGTAGATCAAGCTAAAAAAAATGCATTATCAGGTGCTGAACTTACTATGAATATAGCATCAGCATCATTTGCTTTAAATCTTACTGGTAGTGCGCTTGCTTTAAGAGGAATGCAAAGCATGGTTACTAGAGGTGCTGCTACACAAGTTACAAGAGCTGGTTTTTTTCAAAAAGGTGGCATGAAAGATTTTGCTACAGAAGCAGCACAAGAAATTATTGAAGAAGCAGGTATAGAAAGATATGCTTCTAAATTTGGTGAAGCATATGGTAAAAAAGAAAAATATAATTTTTCTGATGCTTGGAATGATTTTATGAGCATGGAAACTCTTGAAAGTGCAGCATGGGCAGTTGCAGGTTCAGGTACTCAAATGGGTACTGTTAATGCACTTACATATAAATCAAGAAAAAAAGAAGCAGATAAAGCACAAGATGCTATAAATCAAGCAAATAAAATATTGCCACAATTAAATGGTAATACTCCACTTGATCAAATTACAGGTTTACACAATACATATAATAAAGTAGCAGAAATTGCAGGTGAAGCTGAAAAACTTAGAAAACAAGGTAAACATAAAGAAGCTGATGAATTAAATAATGCTATTGTATATAATTTAGCATTACAGAATTTTAAAACTGGTACTGCAGATAAATTAATAGAGATATATGAAAACATATCTACTAATAAAAATTATAATGAAGAAACTAGAAAAAAATCAGCAGAAATTGTAAAAGAATTAGGTGAGTTAGAAAAAATATATGATAATGCATATGATAAAGGGTATGCTAATGCAGAATCTGTTTATCAAAATAGAGCAAATTCTTTCTTTTTACAAAAAGGTATTAATGAATTAGAAAGTCAAATATCTGAACAAAGAACTAATGCTGCAAAAGATCTTTTAAATAATGAAACTAACTTACCTTCTAAAAAAGTTTCTAATGTTAAAGAAAATAAATTAAAAAGACAAGGTATAGAGCAAAAGAAAAAAGAACTTAATGATAAACTAGCGCAAAATTCTGAAAATTCAAAAAACACAGTAACATCATTAAAAGAAGATATTTCTAAAAATGAACAAGAAATAATATCTCTTAATAATGAAGGGAAAGAATTAAGAGCAGAAGAAAAATCTTTAAAAGAAAAATTAGCTGAATTAACTAAAGAATTAATTGAAGCAGATGATGAAGAAAAAATAAAGTTAGAATCTGAACAACAAAAATTAAAATCAGATCTTCAACTTAATGATGACTCACAAAATAAAAATGCTTTAGATATAAATAAATTAGAAAACAGTATTACTAATGCTGATAAAATTATAACTAGAGAAGAAAAAAAATTACAAGAATATCAAAGTGAATTTGATAAACAAACAGAAGAATTAGATAATACAATATTTCCTGATGATGAAACAGAACTTGATGTTTCATTAGAAGATGTTATTGAAGGTAGAGAGTTTGAATTAGATACAGAAAAACAAACATTTCAATCTTATCAAAATGAAGCTAACAAGTTAGACTCTGTTAGACAATTGCAAAAATCTTTAGAAAGTCAAAACTTATTAAAAAGAAAAAGATCTGATATAGATAAAGATTATAACAAATTTGTTTCTAGAGAATTTCAACTAGAACTTTACTATCAAAATAAGTTTACTTCAGATATAAAAAAGCTAAGTGAACAAAATAAAAAATCTGTTATTAATGATGATAATGAGTATGAGAAACAAGTAAGAAAACTTGGTGATAAATACAAAGGTAGAATCAATGATAAAGATTTAGAAGAAATGATAAGTTTGACATTGAAAAATTTCAAACAAAATAAAATTGCTGCTAGAAATAAAAACAAATCAGAAAATAAAAAGAAAGCAGAAACTATATCTAAAAAATCAGATGATCAAGAAAAAGCAGATGAGATATATAACCAAATGTTTGGTGAAGAAGAAGGTTCTGAAGCTGTAACAGAATCTAATAATGATAACAATGCTGCTAGTACTATATCTGAAGAAGTTAGTCCTAGTGGAGAAACATCAAATTTAATAAACAGTTTATTTGGTCAAGATGAAGAAATTGATGAGCAATTTTTTGAAGATGGAGAAATAAACTTTTCACCTTTATCTAGTGATGATATTACTATTTCTGATAATCAAATTAAAAGATTTAAACAACTAATTGATAGAATTGCTATTGATGAAGGTGGTATAGAACCTAATTTTGAAAAATATATAAAGCATGTATATAAGATAATAGGTAAAGATAGATTAAAAGAAAGTTGGAATTTATGTGTTAATGGTTGGAAAGCAAACAAAGGGGATGCTGATTTTAATGCAGTATATAATAAATATTTTGGAGAAACTGTAGAAGAACTTGTTATTAGTATTTTTGGTTCTAATCAAAATACTAATACTGCACAAAATACCAATGTAGATACTCAAATAAAAAAAGAAATTGGTAATGAAATTGAAATTAAGGTTAATGAAGAAAATGAACCTGTTATATCAAATGATGTAAATGATCTTGATATTTCATTTGTACAATTTTCTAAAGATGAAAAAGGTAATTATAATTATTCTGAACTTAGTCCTGGTTCAGATACTCCTGGTTCTTTATTTGTATTAGACAATGAATCTTACCTAGAAGGTGAAGAATTAACTATTGGATTATACCCAGCAAATAAATTAAATAATTTTAAAGTATTAGATCAAGGTATTAAAAATGAAAATGCATTATCTAGTACAGATACTTATGAATCAGAACAAGGACAATATATATCATTTTTAGAATATATAAATAAATATGGATTATCTCAAAAAGATTCTCAATATTGGGAAAAAGTGCCTCTTGCTATATATGATAATCAAGGTAATGTTATTGCTATTATACAAGATCCATCTTATTTAAAAAATACAAATAATAGAAAAAACTTATCAATAGGAGAAAGAAATAGACAAATAGAAAAGTTAAATAATATTAGGTCTAAAATGCGTGAAGCTGATAAATCTAATAGTAAATTAACAGCAGTTATTACACAAAAAACTAGTGGTACATTAGATGCAGCTAGAAATAATGCAGGTAATGATTCTTTTAAGTTATCAGAAATAAAAAATTATTACATTGCTGTAAAAGGTAAAAATGGAGCAATGCAGTATTATGATAATGATGGTAATATTATTAACATAAAATCTGAACAATTACTATTAAAAGATAATACTATACCTTATGCTAAAAACTTTACTTATGTAGCTGTACCTACAAATACATCTATAAAAGTTGATGGTGAAACACTACCCCAGTTTCAATTATTTCCAGTAAGCAATACTAATTTTAATAACAATCAATCTCAAACTTTAAAGAACTTATTATTATTTCACACTTTTCATAGTGATAATGATAACTATAGACAAATGTATAATGCTTATGTAGATGAGTATAATACTAGAGAAGGTGTTGTTAAACTTCCTAGAATGGAAGAGTTAGATAGAATTAAAAAACTAGCAGAAGAAAAAGGAATTGATCTTAGTAATAATCAAGTAGTAGAAGATCTTATATCTAAACTTACAATTACATCAAGTAATATACAAGTTGGAAATAATGAATTTTTTGAAAGATTAAAAAATCAAAGATCAGGTTCTATGTTGGTTTCTATAAATCAACATAAAAGTTCTAATCCTAAATTAACATCATCAATTACTATAGGTGTTAATCAGCCTGATAATCCATTTTATTTTTCTACAGGTAGAATGTCTGAAAAATTAAAAGATTTACAGACTGATAATTTTACTAATACATTAGATAATGTAGTAGATAATTTAAATAAAATATCTGAAACATTTGAAAACTTACAAAATGCTGCAAGTTTTAAAGGTATAAAAAATAGAAACACTCCTATGATTGAAATCACAGGTAGTGAAAATTTAAAATTAAATGAAACTAATTCTAATTATATTTCATTTCTAAATGACAACTTAGAAATAAATATGAAGCCATTTACATATCAAGATAGAAATGGTAATACTAAAACTACATTTGCAACAACTCCTAACATTAAAATTTCTTTAACTGAAAAAACAATTAATGAAACAAGTGAAACAACAGAAGAAAAAATAGATTTTGATGATACAAAAACAGTTGTAGAAAATGTAAATGAAATTAAAGAAAATGTTACTGAAAATGTAAATGAACAGATACAAGCAATAGAAGAAAGAAGGAAAGAAGAAATAGGAACTAAAGAAAGTAGAATGTTTACTGATGAAGATGGGGTTACTTGGACAGTAACTATTTCAGAAAATAAAAATGGTAAAGTTGTTAGAGTTAAAGGAGAAAAAAATGGAGAAATTGGAGGACAGTATGAAAATAAATATCCTAAAGAATTACCTAATGAAACAATATATATAAAAGAAAATCCTGATGGTTATGATTTATCAGAAGTTAAACAAGAAAAAGTAGAAGGTAAACGCACAGATAAAATCAACGCTAGATATGATGCAGAAATAAATGCTTTAAGAGATGCAACTGAAGAAATAGAAGTTGAAAATGAAGAAGCTGTATTAAGAAAAGTAAAAGAAGATCTTAGTATTATTGAAGATATAAATGGTGAATTTATGATATTTTCTCCATTAGAAATAAGTGAAGCATCAGCACAAGCAGTTGTAGAAAATTTAAATAAATATTCAGGAATACAACCACATCATTTTGACAACTTAGTTGATTTTGTTTTTTATGAAACAACCTTGTTTATAAATAAAAATTTAGATAAAGGTATATCTAGTACTGATGTAGTAAATGAAATAAATAGAATATTAACAGATACTATAAATTCTAGATTAGAAGATAATAGTGAGATGGTAGATAAAATAAACAATCTTACTAATATATCTGAAGAAGCAAAACAACAATATGTTGAAAAATATAATGCTTTAATGCAGTATACAAACAATATTTTAGATAATAAAAAATCTATTATTGATGCTGCTTTTGAAAAAGTAAATATTAAAAATTTAAAAACACCTGAAGATTTTGATAAAGACCAGTCAGAAGAAAATGAAATAAAAGAAGTATATGATAAATCATTTTTAGAAAAAGGTGGTAAAACTTCTATATCTAAAGAAGTAAGAGAACTTCTTACAGGTATAAGAGAAACAGATAAAGAAGGTAATTTACTAAGAGGGTTTTTAGGATTACCTAGTAATATTCCTGTAGATACATCAGTAGAAGTATTGCAACAATTACTATCAGATCAAAATGTTTCTTTTGATGAAAAAATTAAAATACTAGAAGATAACTATAAAGCATATCCATTCTTAAATCAAGTTGTAGATAAACTTAAATCTGATCAAATATCAGATAAAGTAAAAAATCAATTTTTATCATTCTTTGATAAGAATAAATTAAACATGAAGTTTGTCATGTTTACAATAGGTAGAGATGGTAAAGCATCTGTAAAACTAATGGACACTAACTCTAGTGATATAGCTAGATCTATTACTAAAAGTTGGAATGTAAATCTTAAACAATCTCCTTTATTAACTAAAAATGTAAATGGAGAATATGTATATAATAAAGATGCTGTAGATAAAGCAGCAGACAAACTAAGAAAAGTATTAGTTAAACCTGATGATACTAAAAATATTCCATCAGTAAGAAAATCAAAACAAAGAAAATTAGACAAAGGGGAAAACCCTAGACAAGTTTTATCAGAAGATGATAAAGGATTTTCTTTTGTTAATAAAAATGAATCATACTTATATCAAGGTAATGGTAATTTTAAAAAGATTGATAACCTTAGTACTATTGAAAAAATAGAAAAAGGTGTAGATCTAGAAAATAGTATTAATGAATTATTAGATGCATTAGAAAGTGTAGGAATAACATTATCTAATACTAATATTGAAAACATTCTTAGAAATGGAATATACATTAGTTCTGAAAATAATAGAATAGATTTTAAAAGAGCATTTGGTAATGCACCAACATCTATTATTACTATTATAGGCAAAGAATTAATTAAAGTTCAAGATGGAATGTTATTAGAAGGTAACAACTTTTTAAATCAAACTATACTTAAAAACTTTGCACTTGAAGAATCTAAATTTACAGATTCAATTATACCTACTGCATTTAGAGATGATCAAAAACTATTACAATCATACATATATAAAACTTATATAAAAGAAAGAGAAGAAGAGTTAAAATCTGATGATGATTCAATGAGAAAGAATTTGTTAAAACAATCTTTTTCTAAACATTCAATGTTATTAGATTTATTAGATAAATATCCTAAAATTAGAAATTCATTTAATGTAAATTATTTAGGATTAACTTCTTTAAAACAAAGAGGACAAAAATCATATCAAGGTACTAGAATCCAAGATCTTAGTGATGCTGATCAAGAAATGGTAAAGCTAGGTGCATATACTGATATGAAATTAGGTAATTTTGATATTCAATATAAAGGTATAGGAACTAGAACAGCAGCATTTTTTGGATTAACAATGTCTGATAAGTCTACTATGACTGTTAATTTAATGCCTACTTTAGATTTTAGAGATGATACTTTTAATGAAAACAATCAAGAAAATAATAATTTTACTAGATTAGATAATGACATTGTTGCTGGTGATGACATGCTTGATGTATTATATAGTCAAACTATATTACCTGAATTAGAAAGAATAATTAGTTATTTAACTACAAATTTTGGTTCTGATATTAAAGGATATAATCAAAGTGCTAAAACATTTTTGTTATTTCCTGGTGCTAATGAAATATTTGTAGATTTTAATGGTAATCCACAAACACTATTAGATGTTGCTGAAGATATGAATCAGCAAGATGCTATTAAAAAGTATCTTAATGGTGAAGAAACAACTCCTGAAATTGTTGCATTTATGGATGGGTTCAAAAAAGAATCTATTAAAATGCTTAGAGATACTGTTAGTGAATTATCTAAAAATAAATTAGCTAATTGGTCAGAATATGGAATTGTAAAAGCACAAGGATCTAATACATTAACTTATACAAATAAATTAATAGATAATGATTATTTAAAAAAGTTTTCTGAAAATACTAATTTATTAGATTCTGATAGAATTGTATATGCATCTATAGAATATGTAGTTAATAATATAATATCTAATGCTAATCAATTTATGACTATGGCAGGAGATCCTGCTATGTACTATAAAGCAAAATCTACAGATAGTTATACTGAAGCATCTAGAAAAACTGCTGAAAATATTAATAAAAGATTAGCAGCATTGATTGCTCCTGGTGTTAAACTAGCAAATTCTAATGAGCAGTATATTCAAATATTAGCAAAAGATGCTGAAGTTCCTGCTAATAATTTATCTACATTAGTTAAATTATTAGACAATAAAACTTTTGATGAAAAAGCATATTTAGAAGCAAGAAAAGATAAAGAAAAATTAGATAAATTTTTAGATCAATATCCTAATACAAAACCATATTTTAAAATAGAAAGTACAGATGCACAGGAATATACTACATGGAAAGAGCATCTACATGTATTAGAAGAATTAGGTAAAGTAAAACCTGGTTTAATTGATACTGGTTTATTAAAAAAAGCAGAAAAATTAATACAATCAGGTAAGTCATTAGAAGATATGTCTGCTGATGAAAAAGAAATAATTAAGTTTGTATTTCAGCCTATTAAACCTGTATATACAGGACAAACAATGGATGCTTTAAATAATGAAACATTATTTAGAAGTGTATATATAAAATCATCTTCTATTCCATTATTACCACAGATTACACAAGGTACACAACTAGATGTAGTTAGGCAAGCAATGGAAAAAATTCAAGAAAAAGGTAAAAATGTAAGGTTTTCTTTTAATACTGCTAATAAAGTAGGTTCAGTAAATGATGCTGTAAACCTGTTTGATGATAATGGAAACATTATGCAACAAGATGTTAATACTCTAGTTCAGAGTTTTGAAAACTCATCTATATTACTAGATAGAAATAACTTTAGAATACAACAAGAAGTTCCTTATAAAGGAGAAAAAGAAACTGTATCACAAGGTACACAAACTACTAAATTATTATTTGGTAATGGTGTAACAGAAATGGATGGTTTTGTATATAGAAACAAATCTATAAACGGTTCTGATTTAGAAAGAGAGTTTTTTAAGAACTTTGAAAAATTATTAGATGTAGAAAAAGAAAGTTTATATGATGAATTAGGTATTGATATTAATACTAATAAACCAATAGATTTTGAATCTACTGCTAATAAACTTAAAGACTTATTAACTAAAGAAGCTATAGAAAGAAACTATGATCAACAAGTAATAGATTCTTTTGAAATAGATTATGAATATACAGATGGTAAAATTTCAGGATATAAATTTAAAATGCCATTATGGTTATCTCCTAGTTCTAACAGAATAGAATCTTTATTAAATTCTATTGTTACAAATAAAGTTGCAAAAATAAAGTTACCTGGTAATACATTTGTAGTAGCTTCCCCTGAAGGATATAAAAAATTAACTCCTGAACAATTAAAACAACAAAATAAAACTTTTGATAAAAGTAAAATTGTTTATGTAAACAAAGACTTTAATGGTGAAGTAAAAGGAGTTGAAATAAATAAAGATGGATCTATAATACACAAAACACAAGTCTTAATGCCTTCTAGGTTTAAAGATAATGATGGTAATCTTATAGATTTATTTGATGGATATGTAGAACAACAATCTGATGGTAGGTATATTCTTAAAAAAGATAAAATTGATGAAAAACTATTATCTAATATATCTTTTAGAACTCCTACTTCTGCACATCAATCTATGTTAGATGTAGAAATTGTAGGTTTCTTACCACCTGAAGCAGGTGACTTAATGATAGTACCTAGAAACACTTTAACACAGGTAGGTCTAGATTTTGATATTGATAAACAAACTAACTATAGTTTATATCATTATGTAGATCAAAATGGTAATATTAAAGTTATATCTAACAACTCTAATAAAGTTATAGAACAACTTAAAAAAGCAAAAAATCCTGCAAGAATAAAAGAGTTAAAAGAAAGACTCAAAAAAATATACAAAAACAATATTGTAGAAATACATTCTTCTGTATTATCTAATCCAAAAATGCAATCAGATATTAGTAAAGCATTATCTATGGATTGGGCATCAGGACAAGCTGATTTTATTAATGGCTTAGTTATTTCTGCAAACAATACTAAAAGAGATGCTAACTCTATGGCATCATTTACTATGCTATCTGATAGTTATCAAAAAGAATTAGTAACTTTAGGTGCATCAGGTAAAGTAGGTATTGGTGCTTATTCTATTGATGTTGTATTTCACTCTTTATTAAATCAACAAACAGAATCAATAGAAGTAAATACTCTTCTTGAAGGTGCTAGATTTGGTAATATTGTAGGTAGTACCACTTTAGGTAAAAAAGAAACAGTAGCATCTGATCCAAAATATAAAAGAGATATATCTGATGTATTAACAGAAAGACAAAACTTAGCTACAGATAATGCTAAAGAGCAAGCCTTAGAAAAATTGTTTTTAAATAAAGAAACATTTGATGCAGATAAGGCAATGACTTTAATGGGTTTTGATAAAGATGAAAACGGTAATTCTCTTGTAGGTTTATTTTTAAATCAACCTATTATTAGAGATTATGTAAATTATCTTAATAATATTAATTCTGTTATAGCTGAATTTGTACCTGATAAACAACAAGCTGCACTTGAATATGTATTAGAAAAATATGTTTCTACTAATGAAAAAGTAAAAGAATATAATGAATTATACAATCCAGATTTTCAAGATCCAAGAATAGTAAAAGTAGCAATAACTAGATTACAAGGACAATTTAGAAACATAAATGGTACTGTATTACAAAGTCAGATTGAAAACAATGGTAATGATGAATTAATTCAATTTTTAGCATTACAACAATTTATTTTATTTGATAGAGCAGGTAAAGAATTAAGAAAAGTACAATCTTTTTTAAATGTAGATTCACAAGGATTAGGTAAATCTTTCTTTGATGTTATAGATAAAAAACAAAAGTTTGAATCTTATTTCTTTAGAGATCCTACTTTAGAAAAACCAGTACTTAAAAAAGAACCTAGTAAATTTTTAAATTTATTTGGTAGAGTAATATCAAAACCTTTATCTGAAGTTGATAATAAAAAAGAAACTTTATTAAAAGAAGTTGATGGAAATGCAGTAGTATTTATACCTACTACAGTAGCAGGTAAAATGATTAGTTCATCATTATATTCAGCATATAATTTATGGTCAGAACATTTTCCTTATGACAAAGGAAATATGAGTAAAGCATTTAATCAAATTATAGAAGCTAGAGGTATAGATCTTGATAATTCATTTGCAGTTACTGAAGCAAAACAAAAAGCTAAAAAAGAATTAATTAAATTAATTAATAGTACACTTATACCTGCATACAATACAGATAGTATATTTAATGAAAGACAAAGATTATTTACTGAAAAACAAGGTGATTCATTAGCTAAATATTTGTATTCATTACAAGATTCTGATAATAAAGTAGTAAATACTTTAATACTAAAAAATCCATTAATTAAATCATTTGAGTATGATATAGATAATGATAATGGGTTATCACTAGTAAAATTTAATAATGCTGTAGCACAAGAAATAGATAAAAAAAGATTATATAATTCTATAGCTAATCTTATTCAAAAGAATTTACCTCTTCCTGAATTTAATGGAAAACCATATACTACTAGAATGTTAGCACAAGACCTTGTTACATACTCAATGTTAGAAGGTGGTGTACAAGAAGCTATACAGTTTTCTAAATATATTCCTGTTTCATATTTATTAGAAATAGGATTTAATAACATAATTGATAATAACTCATTAGGGTTAAATGATAAAGTAAGACAAATAGCTGATTATGAAAAATCTAAATTTCCATCTAAATGGCAAATTCAATATGCTCAACATAATGTTGAAGAAATGCCATTAATAGATATAGAAAATATAACATTAAATAATGATCAAACTGAATTTAGTTTTAATAATATAACAGAAGAACAAATCAATTTAATTCAAGAAGGAGGAACATATGATTATTTAAATCCAATATATAAAGTAAAAATTAATAGAAAAAGAGTTCCTTTTTATAGAGTAGGTATTAATTTATATAGAAGAGCAGATGTATTAAATAGTTTTGGTACTAATGAGTATGATATAAATATTGAAAATGATAGTGTATTATCTATAGATAAAACATTAGATGAAAAAAATAATGAACAAGAAAAATCAAATATAAAAAGTGGAACTTCTAAACCAGATATTTCTAGTTCTAATACTATAGATAAAAATAGTGATTCATATTCTGTTAGAGATGGTAATTTAAAAAATACATTATTAAAAATAGCAGGAGATAATGAAACATATTTATCTGAATTAGCTGAAATATTTATTGATATATTGCCTGAAAATATTTCTTTAGAAACTGGAAATTTAAGTAAACAAGGAGCAGCAGCTGCATATGTTTTTGGTAAAATAATTATTGATGAAAATTATTTAAATAATGCTACAGATAGTTTAATAGCAGAAAAAATATTACATGAATTAATACATGCATTTACTGCAAGTACATTAGATAAATATGTAGATCTTGACAAAAATGGAAATGCTACATTAAAAAGTATTGATAATATTCCTGGTCCTGTACAAGAGTTGGTTAGATTATTTAATTATTCTAGAAATCAATTTGAAAAAAATAATCCAGGATTAATTAAATCTGTAATACAAAAAAGGGAAAATAAACAACCATTATCAACTGAAGATAAAGAGTTTGTTGCATATGCATTTACAAACTTAAAAGAATTTTTAGCTAATTTAACTAATGAAGATTTTATAAAAGAACTAGATTCTCAAAAGTTTAAAAATACTAATAAGACATTACTAGAAAAATTTAAAGAAATATTAATTGATTTAGTTAATAATGTAAGATCTCAATTAAACTTTGAAGAAGGTGATGTAGATGTACTAAAAAGTGCATTTGATAGTTTATTTAAGATTACAGAAATACAAACAGGTGTAAAAATTTCTAGTACACAACCAGAATTAAATGCTGCTAATAAAATATTAGAAGATCAAGGGATAGAAGATAAAAGAAAATCTATTACAATTGGAGGATTAAAATATAAAATATTAAATCCTACTAGTAATAATCCTAAATTATATAATGATTCTAATGAGCAAGTATTTGATAAAGATCAAATAGCTAAAGGTCTTGTAAATTATTATTACTTATATGATCAGAATGAGTATAAGAAAAGAATGCTAAGTAATTCTAAACTGCAAGAAAATAAGATTACTACATATGGTGATAATGATTTGTTTATTATAAATGATAATCAAGCAGTATCTATATCTTCTAATAAAGTTCTTACAGTAATTAAACCTGCTCAAAGCTTATTAGATTTATATAAAGGTTTAGAAAAATCATCTACTACTCAACCACAAGTTGAAAAAGTTACTATTAATAATAAAAAATGGACTAAAGATTCTCCAAAAGAAAATCCTAATACTGCTTATGTATTTACTGAAAATATAAATTCAATAGGAGATACTAGAGTTGGAGGAGGTTCTGCTATAATTAGAAACAACCCTAATGCTGTTGGTATAGTAACTAAAAAATATTATACTTATAAAGAAAATAGAAATTCTAGTAATAAAGAACAATGGAATGTTAATTTTCAAGATACAGATGCTGATTTTGAATTGTTTAAAAAAATTAATTTAGAACAGTTTGCTAAGTTAGATAAATTTGATTCTAAAATATTTCCAGATTCTTTTGCTAATTCTTTAGCTGTTATACCTAATAGATTTGCTCTATGGTTACAAAATGAATTAAAAACTAGGTATGGTTTAGTTACTGAATTAAATTCAAAAGGAACAGGTTTAATTTCTAAATCTGTTCAACCTACAACTCAACCACAAATTGATTTTTCTCCTTTAGAAGTTAGTAAAGAAATAGAAGAATCTGTAATTTCAGGTGCTAATAAACAGCAAATAGAAGATATAATTAACAACTTTGAAAACACTTGTAAGTAATGGCTAAAGCATGTATAATAAGAAATAAAAGAACTAATGCTATTGAGAAAGTTAGTGCTGCTAATGGTAAAGAATCTAAATTATTTAAAGAATTAAACTCTTTAATTGGCAATGAAGATATAGCATTACTTGCATGGGCAAGAACTTATAGTAAAGAATTTAAAGATTGGTTTGGTGATTCTAAGGCTGTTGATGAAAATGGAGAACCTGTATTATTGTATTTAGACAAATCTAATACTAATAATACAGAGTTTAAATTTACCATTAAACCTAATAATCAACCTGTATATTTAAATACACAAGATGTAGATAACAATACATATTCAGTTAATGATCCTAATCAAATAAAAAAATTACTTAATGTTGTTCCTGAAGTAAGTAAAATAAATTATGAAGTAAATAATTCTGATGAATATTTTAAAAAAGTTAAAATAGCTACTAGAGATGGTCATAGTAATATTGTAGACTATAAAAACAAACAAAAAAATATTATTAGAAATAAAATAAGCAGTCTTAAAGATGCTAGAAAAACAGTAGAAGCAACAAAGCCTATTACACAAGAGGATAAAGATAAACAAAAAAAATATCTAGAAACAATAATTAATATTGAAAATAGATTAAAGAATACTTTAAATAGTATAAATGATGATCTTAATTCTTTAAGAAAAGATAATAGTTTACAGGCTTTAAAATCTATTGCTGATAGAGATTTTACTAGATTAGAAAATTTAATCAATAAACCAGGAGTAAGAACAGCATCTGAAATAGAAGAAATAAAGCAAATTGTAGATTTCTATTATCATATGGAAATGAAGAAAGATAAACCACATTCTATATATGGTAGAGATTTTGGAATTTCAGAATTATATAATAAAATAAGTAAAGAAGAAAAAGATTTATATAATGAGTTTCATTTAAAAGCAAATGAATATAGAAATAAAATTGGAAAACTAGAAGCAGATAGAGTAGCTAAAATAGTTAATAACAATACAAAAGTTAAAAGTATATTTGATGAAGATCTTAGTTATAATGAAATAACTGAATCTAGAACAGATACTAATGTATTTGATATGTTTTTAATGGATGCTACTATGGGAATATTTTCATCAAATGGATTATTGCCACAAGTATCATTAGCATTATTAGAAGATTATCAAAATAAAGAATTATCAAAATCAAATAAACAAATAAGTGATATTGAAGAACTTGCTGAAAAAGCTAAGTATTTATTAGATGATATATCTTCAGGAGGTTTTTCTTTTATAGGAAAAAAAGCTAAAGACTGGTCTGTCTTTAAACAAGTAGATGAATTTGGTTTACAAACAGGAGATTTAATTGTAAGATATTCTACTAAGTTTTTTAATGATAGAGCATTAATGAATGAGAAATTTAATGATCTAATTGCTAAGGCAAGAAACATGAATGATTTTGCTAAACAAAATCAATTAATTGAACAAGCATTAGAAAAAAGAAAAGAATGGTATAAGAAAAATACTATTCAAATAAATCCAGGTATGATACCTGAAATTATAGAAGAGTTTAGTAGTAATCCTTTATTTAAAACTGAAACTGATAAAGCTAAAATTGATGCTCATGTTAAAGAATTAAAAGATAATCTTGGTGAAAATGGATATAGAGAAGAAATAAATAAACAAAAAAATAAAGTAAGATCATTTCTTAATGCTGCAAAAGCAATGAAAGAATTTTCAACAGAAGAAGGTTATAATACTTATGTAATAGAAAATTCACCATTTTCAGGAATTGAATATGCTAATTCAGTAGGTAATCCATTTGGTAATATATTACCTAATATGGAATATAATATTACTGTTCCTAGAAAAAAATTAGGAAAGTTATCTGTAAAAAATAAAAAATATGTAGTTGAAGATACAAATTCAAATACTAACTACTATGATGAAAAATTCAATAAAATAGATCAGGAAGATGAACTGTATGTTTTTTATAGAAACATGATGGATATCTTAAAAGAAATTAAAGAAGGGTTTCCTGTAGAACTGCAAGATAAGTTAAATGTAAACTCTATACCAGCATTTAAAAAAGCACTAAATGAAATTGTAATAGAATCACAAGGACCATTAGATAAATTTTCTAAATCAAGTTCTTTAATGATGACTAGACTAGCAGAAAATTTTACTACTGGTGTAGAAGATAGAATTACTTATGCTAGAATAAATCATATAACAGGCAAAACAAATTATGAAATAAATGCTTCTTTTTTAAATCAAAATAAATCAAGAATAAATGATGCTAAAGAAGCTGAATATGCTTTATTTAAAAATGCATATGAAGTAAGAGGTAAGAAATTATTTAAAGGGGTTATATCTGTAGATAGTTGTAGTGATGAAGCACTTTCTGTTATTGCTGATAATTTAGATATGGCATATGTAGATAAAAATGAAATTAAAACTAGAATAGGTGAAAGTTTTTCTCCAAAAGTTTTTTTTGAATCTGTAGCAAAACACAGATTAGCACAAGACAAATCATTTGATTTACCTAGAGTTTTAAAAATGTACTCTGAAATGTCTGCTAAATATAGAGCAAGAAGTAAATCTAAACCTCTTATAGATTTATTAAAAGCACATTATGAATCTATAAAAAGAAAAGCTACTACAGATACAGGTAAGGAAATAGAAGGTGATGTAGATGAGTTAAGAAAAAATGCTATTAAACAATATAGAGATTGGTATAAAAGAGTAGTGTTAAATAATTTTTCTGAATTTAAAGGAACTGATTTATCAGAAGATTTTATGCCTGATGATAAATCTACTACTAATAGAATTTTAAAAAAAATAACATCTCTTATAAATTTTGATATTAAGTTATTTAAAAAAGTATTAAGTGAAGAAGAAAAAAGATTAAAATCTACATTAGAAAAATTAATATCTTCTGAAAAAGATCCAAAAAAAGCAGAAGAGTATAAACAAAAAATAGAAAAGTTAGGTAAGAGTTGGACTACATTTAGTATAGTAGATGGTATATTAAATGCTATTAGAGTTAAGAATTTAGGCTGGAATATTTCTTCTGCTATTACTAATTATATGGAGGGTGAAGCATCTAATTTAGTTTTAGCTGCACAAGGAGATTACTTTTCACAAGATACTTATTGGAAAGCTAAAGGTATTGTTACTAGGTCATTTGGTAAATTTTTATTTAAGAATAGTCTTTTTGATGCTAATAAATTAAAAACATTAATGAATAAAGTAGATATTCTACAAGATTCAGCTAATGAACTTCAAAAATCATCTGATATATCTAATTTTGGTTCTAAATTAGATAAGTTAAATCCTATGGAATTAAATAGAAGAACTGAATATGTAATTCAATCTCCTGTATTTATTTCTATGTTATTAGAACAAACTATTACAGATAGTAATGGTGAAAACCCATCATCAGTTTGGGATGCTATGGATGAGAATGGTAATCTTAGACCTCCATATAATACAGAAAAAAATATTGCTACATGGCAAAATATGAATACTAAAGAATTTAATGATTTTAAATCTAGAGTATCTTCAGCTATTACACAAGCACATGGTAACTATAATGAACTTCGTGGTATGTTAGCTAAATCTAATATATTTGGTAAAATGCTTATTATGTTTAAAACATGGCTACCTAATGCATTATATACAAGATTTGCAGTACCACAAACAAATCTGTTAGGAGGAATAAAAGATTTTAAAGGTAGATATCACAGTTTTACAGGACCAACAGCAGCATTATTTGGTGGTGTTGTAGGTATAGGAACAGGTGGTGCTATGTGGGGATTATCAGGAGCAGCATTAGGAATGTCATGGAATTTTATTAGTAATAAAATGTTAAGTAATAAAAGTGATTATGTAGTTCCTAGAACAGAAATGAGTTATATAAAAGAGTTGTTATTTTCAACAACAATGTTTTTACATAAATCAATGTCAATGCCTGTTAATAGGTTAGCAAATCTACTTGGAATAAGTAGTGATAAACTTCCAAAATTACTTAACTCTGAACTTTTAGATTATAGAGATAAAATTAGTGATACATTTACTGAAAGAGATGCTAAAAATTTAAATGCTAATATGTCTGAATTATCAATGGCAATTCAGAAAATATATTTAATGATTTTAGTAAAAGCACTTCTATGGGATGATGATGAAGATGATGAAGATACAAATAGAAGAATGTATAATTTATATATGAATAGATTAGATACATTATTTGAAAATATAAATCAATATAATGTAAATATGTTTAAACTAGGAGAACAGGCAAAACCTGTTATTTGGAAAACATTAAAAGATTTTGGTAATGTTGTTACTGCTATGGAAGAATCAGTAAATGGTAATGATGTTTATACTACAGGAATATATGTAGGTCAAAGTAAATTAAAAGTAGCATTTAGTAAAGCATTTTTACCAGGAATATTTAAAGATCCTTTATCTCTAGGACTTTTTTCTCAAATGGAAAGAGAATTTGATAGTGGTGGTTTTAGTAAAACTTTAAAGTATTATTTTATGGAAAATAATGATAAAGAAAGAAATAGACTAAAACAAATTAAAGCTAAAACAAAACAAGAGATATATGAAATAGAACTTAAAAAATTTGAAAAAAGAGGTATTATATTAAATGCTAAACAAAGAAAAAAATTAAAATCTAAAATAGATTCATATTTAAGAAAAAAATACCCATTACCTCCTACATAGGTAATGGAAAAAAGTAAGTAAGCCTTTTACAGCTTACTCACTTACAAACTAAATAAAAATATGAAAACGGAAATTATTTTAGACCAGTACTTCCAAATCCACCAAAACCTCTTTTGGTAGAAGAAGTCTTTACAGATTCTACAAATTCAACTTTAAAATATGGAGTAATTAAGCCTTGTGCTACATACTCTCCTAAGTTGATAGTAGATAAATAAGGTGTAGAATTATATATAATAACACCTACCTCACCTCTGTAATCACTATCTATAGTGCCAGGTGCATTAAATACTTTTAGTCCTTTCTTTAAAGAAATACCACTCTTATCTCTGATTTCCATTTGGAATCCTTCAGGTATTTCAAAAGACAATCCAGTACCTAGTAATGCCCTTTCATTAGGTCTAAGTGTAAGTTTCCCTTCACTTATTGTTTTATTCATTTTTTCTGTTAGGTCTATTTTTTTAGTTCCTGAATATAAAGCAATTACTCTCATTGCTCTAAGATCAAAACCTGCAGACCCTTTAGTTGCATATTTTGGCAACTCTATATTATCTATTACTTTCTTTACAGTTATAATCATTTTTGAATATATTTATTTATCCATAACTTAATAAATATTTTAGCTGTTTTTCTACCATATGAAGTATCTAAAGAATTTAATAATTCTTTACCTTGTGCTACTATTTTTTCAGGCATGCCATGTCTATTAATTATAGAATTTAATTGATTGTGCATTATTAAAAATTTTGACATATAATAAAATTAAAAAAAAGTGAAGATAATTCTTCACTTTTTCTAATAATTAATCAATACAATCATATGAACCATCATCCCATGTGTACATAAGTACAACAGTATTAGGAGTCTTAATATTATTTTTATAATTTATCTTCTTAAAAGATAACAATATAAATATACTAATAAATATAATAGTTAGTATAAATGCTTTTACATTATTTTTCATTTTTTTCATTTTTATCTTGATTTCTAATTTGCAATAAAGTTATAAAACATAAAATATTCATAACAATAAAAGTGCAAATCAAAAACATACTAATCTAATTTTTTTAAGTTGTAATAATTTATAATTCTTTTTAATTTTTGAGAATAGCATTCACTACCTACATAACAGCTAGTAGCATATACATAATTACCATCTTCCACAAATTTCTTAGACTTATCTATGGTTTTAGCTCCACATAAAGCTATCAACCATTTATTTAGAGAAGGCTTCCCTACTATTCTTTTACGATATTTTCTCATTAGATGTTTACTGTGATATCTAATATTCCACCATTTAGATCTATATACTTGAAATTTATCTGTTGGAGAATCATCAGCAGCAATAATAAACATACTATCCTTACCATAAAATTTGTGTCCAAAAATGTTATTTGCTTCACATGATATTCTAGACATACCATAGTTAGATTCTAAAATAGCTTGTGCTACTATTAGTGATGGTGGTATATCTTTATATACAGCAACTTCTTGAACAGCAGTAATAGATATCCAATCTATAAATTGTTGTATGTGATTCTTTTTCCATTTCTTAAATAAAGAAATAGTATCACCTTTGACATGTTTACCTTTCCATTCTTTTTGAGTAAGCCATTGTCTATCATTAGGAAGTCCTAAATTATTATACTTACTTATTGCTTTATCATATCTACCTGCATATACTTCTTCTTTTATTTCAGGTAATTTTTCTATTATAAAGTCTATTTTATCATATATAAATATTGATTGTGTTGTAATCAATAATCCAATTATTAGTAATATTTTCATAATTTTCAGTTTTTACTTTTATAAAATACAGTATCTAATTCATCAGTAATTGTATAATTATTCTTTTTAGCATACTCTATAGCATCTTTAAGATTTGAGAAGTTTTTTTGAAAAGACATAGTATATTGTGAATTGTCTTTATTTATTAGTTTAACAAAGTTATAAGTAATATTTTTTTCCTTTTTCATAATATTTATTTTATATCTTCTTTTACATATTTAATTATTTCTCTAAATATATCTACAGCTTCTTCTTTAGAAAGATTAATCTTAAAATGATTTAAAGTATCTGTATATTCTATTGATATTCCTAATTTACTAGGTTCTAATGAAAAATGTTTTTTACTATCTGTTACTAAAATTACTTTCTTTTTCATCTTTGTTTTGTTTAACAAATATTAACTCATCTTTATTTTGTTTTAACTGATTAATAAAATTCCAATACTTATTTAGTTCTTTATCATAAGTTTCAGGTAATATGTCACTTGCGGGATCAATAATAGCATTTGCTAACTTTATTAATTTTTCTATTATTTCTTCTTTACTCATTTTTATTTTGATTTAATTTTTTAATTAATATATACTTCTACCCATCCTTTTTCTGAATGCTCTACATCTGCATCTATACCTTGATTCTTTAATCTTGTTGCAAGTTTATGAGCAGCTTTCCACAAACCAGATTCTGGTATTTCATCATGTTCTTCATCATAACAAACATCACCTCTGCACTCATAAGAATTGTGTTCTGAATCATACTCAAATGTATATCCATCCATAGTTTCTTTCTTATTCATTTTTGTTTTGTTTACTTTATTTTTATTGTACTCTTTAATAAATTCTACCACTGCATTGTAGGTCTGATGTCTATAAGGAATGCAATCTCTTATAGAGTAAAAATCTTCTGCATCACCTTCATCTTGAAAAGATATATCCAATATCCTCTCAACCACAGGCATTAGCCATCTCCAGTCTTCTTTAAACTCCATTTCATTGGGTATGAAAAAATGCTTTTCATTTGGCTCATCTTTTATACATTCAATAATACCGTACATTTCGTACTCAAATAAACCACCTATTGAGATAGGCTTTGCTCCTAAAAACTCTGCTATTAATTTGTTACTGTTCATTGTTACTGTTTTTTGTTGTTTAAATTATTTGCTTTCAATCCATTTTCTGAATGCTATTGCTACATCTCCATCATGCCAATTTTTTTTATCAGCAGATGTTTCAACATCTTCAATAACAAAATCTAAGATGCTATCAAAGTTATATGGAGTGTCTATATTGATTCTATCAAAAATATCAATCAACATCTCTGTTATTTCCTTTTTCTTACTCATCTTTCTTTTCTTTAATAATTTTAATTATACCTACAACATCAAATGATCTTTTGAGATATCTTGTAGCAACTTTAATATCTTCTTCTCTGTGATGTTGTTCTTTCAATAACCAAAATCTTGCACCTCTAGGTCCTGCCAATTCAGATGCATAAAACATTTTTTTATTTAATAAAGAATCACATTCACAATCATATGGAAGTTCAGTAACACCATCTGGTCTAAACTCTTTCAATGTCATCTTTTCCATTGTTACTTGTTTTGTTTAATATTTTTTAATTCAGGAACAAATGATTTTATTATATCCTGTATACTTTTTATAGTGCTGTTCTGTATTGAACAGGTATTGCAATTACCTAATAACCTTATCTCTAAAGTCATGTCATCAGATATCTTTAGTATTTCAATATCACCACCATCAGCTTTAAGATGAGGCCTTATTGTATCTAATGCATCTTCAACTCTTTGTAGTATAGATTCCATTGTTATTGTTTTAAAAAAAGAAAGCAGGTCTACTAGAACTCTCTACATTTCTTTCAACCATACTTTCTAATATTTAAAAAATATATCTAATCTTATTCCATGATATAATATCATCATGTAACTTCTTAAACTGATTAATATAAGAAGCCTTTATTTTTCTTTTGTATCTTATATTCTTACCACCATAAGTAGATATTTTACCTTCTTGTTTTTCAGGATTCCATAATAAATCTTCTGCAGTAGGATAATGTTCTAAATTATATTCATGCATTTTTTCATTGTGAGTTAAAAATATAACTTCTGCTTTTACATGCTTTTTAATATCATTATCTACTTTAGAATTTATTTGATGAAATAAATCTTTATACATTGGGTATGTATCTTTATTTACAATAACAGGACTAAAGTTTATGTGTACATCATATCCTGCATTATAAAATTTATTTATAGCTTGTATTCTATCTGCTATCTTAGAAGTACCAGGTTCTAATATAGTAGATAATTTTTGTGGCATTAATGAAAATCTAATTCTTATTCTACTATTACCATTTAGATCTTGAACATTATGATCTAATAAATTATAATTTACATATTTAGTAGCCATTGTTCCTAATATAGGTAATTCTGAATAAGTAAAGAAATCAAATATTGTTTTCCAATTATGATACTTTGCATGTAAAGCAAAATCTTCATTACAGCT
>Ga0098037_1000212_pt1 | contig 33630 bp, 19 predicted proteins | sample 5_EtaG_FD_75050 | JGI IMG/M metagenome (GOLD analysis project Ga0098037, IMG submission 75050) | Marine viral communities from the Subarctic Pacific Ocean - 5_ETSP_OMZ_AT15132 metaG | ecosystem: Environmental > Aquatic > Marine > Oceanic | place: Pacific Ocean | collected 2015-01-08 | reverse complement strand
GTTCTCCTGATTCATGTTTTGAAACTTGGTAATTCCAGAGTTTTGCGCCAGGATACACTTTTCTCATTTGATCCTGAACTTCTCCGCGTGATGGTTTTTTGATTGAAGGGAAAAACATTTTTATCATGTAGTTACTTCCTCTCCAAGCCAAATAAACGTCAATTACATTTCCTACTCCAGCTCTTAATTTGGTAGCTTCATGAAAGGAAATCATTATGATAGTACATCATTTACTTTAATATTTATATTTCTTTATACTTGCAATGCTGTAAAGATAACTTTAAAGGTGGTGGAACTAGATGAAGCAGGGTATCCCAACAACCTTAATGCTCCACTATTAATATCAGTAGAGAAGGTTGCTATACCTGTTGGTTGGTTGAGAGTTCCAAATTCATTCATGTATGTATTAGTGCCATCATGAATAACATTGATGGTTGTCATATTATAATTAGACCCTTGAACTGCTTGTATCTGATAACTAGCAGACCTATAAGTGGATGCACTAATAGACATCACAGTTGCTTGTCCTGTAGCAGAAGTAGTTAATATACCAGACTGAATATCACCAGCAATTAATTCTAGATTGGTAGCAGAGACTGGTTCAAAAGTAAACTCCTCTTCTGTAGCATTGTATCTTAAAAATCTACCATCTCCTAGATTAGAATCATCTACATCATCTAATCCAGTAAGAGTGCTGCTTCCTAATGAAGTAGAAGCAATACCAACCCATCTAGAATTATCTCCATCATATATCAATAAATCATTATTGGTAGCATCAAAATTTACATCATCAAGATCCTTAATAAATCCAGCACCACCTCCACCAATAGTGTATAACTGCTGCTCAACTCTGTTTACAAATAATCTATAGTTTGCTGCTAAGTCTTGAAGAGTAGCAAACTTCTGATCTGTGGGAGTAAGAGGATCATCTCCTTGTTTCTCAGATGGATCAGGTGCAATAGGACGATTGTTAACTATCTCCTCACTCAAAGTTTCTTGAGTTCCTTTTATATCTTTTACAATTTTATAAAGTTCTGCAATATTAATGGTATGAGTTTCTGCTTTGTCGCTTAATTTTTTAATATCTTTATCATAGTATTTTACCTCTGGCAAATTAGCAACTTCTTCCTTCAATCCATTAAAGTAGTCTTTTATTTCTTTATTAGCATCTCTATACTTACTATTAGATTCATTAATCTTCTTTTCAATATTTTGTTTTGCTTCATTCAATTTACTCAATACACTCTTCTTCAATAATCTATCATCATCTTTAAATTGATTCCTATGCTCATATATTTTAAGAGCAGTTTCTTTTAGTTCCTCATATATTTTATCTTTAGTTTCTTGCAGATACTTCTTTACTTCTTTAATCTCAACTTTCTTTTCAAAATCTTTGGTGTCAAAATTTTCTGTTAGATTCTCAATGTCTTGATTGAATGTATCTTTGAGAGTTCTAAGATTATCATTGACTTTATCAAAGTCATCATCTATGACACTAAAAGTTTTTCCAATCCAAGAAAAATCAGGAACTTCATTTACCTCATTGACCCACTTAGGAAATTTAGGAATATCTGCTCTGACACCATCTATGCTTTCTTTTAAAGATTCTATATCACTTTCATAGTATCTTACTTCTGGAACTTCTGGAATGCTTTCTTTAACTTGCTCTATATGAGTAAGGAGTTCTTGCAACTCATTATCATATGATTTTATTTCAGGTATCTCAGGAATACTTTCTTTTACATCATTGACTAGACGTAATAACTCAGGCCAAGGAGGAACAATGTCCTTTACTTCCGCAAAAGTTTCTCCATTAGCATCTTCTATGGTTTGTGTTTCTTCCTCTACTTCTATATAACCTTCTACTGAGGGTAAATCTTCTTCTTCTAATAAGTCAGCAACTGACGGAAGTTCTTCTAAACTCTCTGAAAAGTCGTCAATAGATGGCAAATTTTTATAGTCGTCAGACATGTTATGAGTATCTTAGTACTTTGGGATTTCTCTCCCTATGTTTTATTTAGAATCTTTTGGAATGCTATTCTTTAATAATTTTTGCAACTCTGCAGTTGATCCAACAAATAAAGCATTGTTGACAGTGTTGGGACCTTTAGATACTTTATCTTCTTCTACATCTTTTAATTTCTTTTGCAAATCCATAAGTTTGTCAGTAGCATCAGATACACTCTTAATTAACTGACCAGCAACTTCATATGCTCTAGGCATTTCACTATCCTGAGCTAACTCAAGAATACCATCAATTGCCTCTTGCCCCTTTTCTATTATACTGTATAGATTACCTCTTGTATATTCATAATCTCTTTCTATATCTGACCTTTCATGCTTCTCAGGTTTAGTAATTCCAACTTCAGTAGTTTCAGTAGAGACTACTTCCCCAGTGACATTAAATGCATCATTTAATTTGTCAAAGTTTTTAGTCATTAGATGGTTCCATCAAATCCAAAGTCATCACCAAATTCTATGGCACTATTATCACTAGCAGTGATAACTTTAATTTCTGCACCAAGAACATGAGATGCTGCAGTGCTGTTGTCTTGTGCTCTCTTGACAGTTAGTGTTGTGCCAGAGATAGACTCTACAAACATCTCCTCTTGATCTATGTATATGTAATTAGTTTTCTGTATGCCATCTACACTATTAACACTAAAGATTGCCACTTTATCATCTATGTTCTCACTTAGGTTTGTAGTGACTGTATCTCCATACGCTTTAGTGGCTCTAGGTACAACACTATAAGTAACCTCCCTAACTGGGGTTGTAGTTTTGGAACCAGCAACATATCCAATAGATGCCTTTTTGATAATATCTTTGGATACATCTGTGTTAACTGGACCAAAGAAATATGTCTTGGCAGTAAATCTCATAGTATAGATTAATGCTCTTCTAGTGGAGAAATCACTCTCATAATCATCACTAGTAGTAATTGAATTTAAAACAATGGGAATATCTCTCTTCTCTCCAATAGTATCAACTAAGTCTACTGATACAGTGTAAGCAGGTTGAAAATATGGAAGTATTTGCTCTACTATCTGAAGCATATCATCATTTAACTTAGTAAAAATACTAAGTTCAAAATCTAAGTTATATGGTACAGGAAGATATGTTTTTGCTATTGTACTTTTATCACCCTTTACACCTTTTAAAAATGTTTGTGTGGTTGTAGATTTTCTAGATGGATCATAATTCAGACCATTCATTTCAAAAGACATTCTAGGCAAACTGATCTGAACAGGTCTGTTTAGATCTGGAACTTGCTCCAATCTTGCTAAAAATTTCTGAGTGGGACCATATGCTAGAGGAACTTTAGTGGTGCTAACAACAGAGTCATCGCTACTAGTATGTTGTATATTTACGTTGTTAAAGATAGAACCAAATGATATAATGGTTCTTCTCATTATTTCGTGATAAAAATACTCAAACATTTTTATAATCCTTTTATATTGTATTTATGGCATTCCAAATGGATTAGACTCTGTAAAGTCTAAGATGTCATCTGCAGCACTTTGTATTGGCGTATTCTCTGCAAATCCATCATCATCATTTGTAGCAGCAACTATCTGATACTCATAAGTAGCACCTGATGTACCACCTGTGATAACTTCTCCAACTGTAAATTCACCACTTGTGATAGAAACTTTAAGTTCTCTAGTAGATGCATCCCATGATTTGACTCTAGCAGTTGTGCTACTTGCAGCACCAGTTACAACTTCATTGAATATGTAATTTCCAGAACCACCTGTAAATGGTGAAGTAACTGTTGCAGTAGGAGCACTAGTATATCCAGAACCACCATTAGTAATTCCAATCTGAGTAACAATACCAACTGTGTTACCACTACCTACATACGCAATTGCAGTTGCTGTTGTTCCTGATCCTGGTGCTGATGAGAAAGTGATTGTTGGTGCAGTAGAATATCCACTACCACCAGTAAATGTAACAACTCCTAGTGTGCCATCACTGATTGTAGCAGTAGCAGCAAAACCTGCTCCTCCACCACCTACAACAACTACACTTGGAGCAACTGTATATCCAGAACCTGGATTGATGATATCAATTCTTTGTATTTTAGAAGATTTAACTCCATCATAATCAACTATGTCATCTGTCATAGATGCTATACCAATAGCAGTGATTCCTCCTGCAGGTGCAGATGAGATTGCTACTCTTGGGAGACTAGTATAATCCTCTCCTCTGTTAGATATAGTAACAAAAGATACTCCACCATCCACTATGCCAGTTGTAAGCACTGCAGGTGTTCCTGATGCCACTAGAGTAAGTGTCTCAATGTAACCTGCTTTCTCTAGGTTATCATCAATATCACCCACTCCTGTGTCAACCACCTCATCCTCATATCTGTAAAGCTCACATCTAAGTTCATATACATAATTCTTCTTTAACTGGTAGAATGGTTTTTCATGTTCTACAAATTTAATCTCAAATAACCTATCTCCTAGTGGGAAATATACAAGATCTCCCTCTTTTGGTCTAGTTGCTAATTCTATATTTGGTATATTTTTGATTAGTGGCGTAATATAATTTTCAAATCTATCTCTTGAGATAACCAAGGTTAAATCATCAAGTGCCTGAACACCAAACTTGGATAGCAGAGAACCTTGTCCTTCATAACCATCAAAGGTATCTACATATGCTTCAAGTGGTATTGCTTCTTCAAATTTAGATTCTATGACCTCCTGTATTACAGTGTTTTTAGTAATGTATGTTCTAGGAATGTAGTAAATCTCCACTCCATACATTTTAATCTGTTCATTTATTAAACTTTGAACTAGATTTTGTTCACCAGAAGACCCTTGTAGAAAGAAAGGATTGAGTGCCATATTATTAACCTATCATATCTAGTGGAGGAAGTTCATAAGTATTAGACATCATCTCTCTTATCTTATCTAAGTCTTTTTCAGCATCTTCATATATCTCTCTCCCATTTAATTCTACTCCACCTGGCAACTTAACTCCCTGAAACTTCATGAGATTTTGCCCCCACTGTCTCTTGATAAGTGCAGTAGCATATGGTTTTAAGAATGAATCATTATAAACTCTAGGATATGAATCTGGATCTAGAAGTGTAAAACAATCAATTACTAGATGATCATCAACAGATAAACTACCCCAGTCAAGGTCTAAGTATAATCTATCTTGTCTCTTGTTAAATCTTATCTGCTTCTCTGTGGTAAGTAAAAAATTAATATCTTCCAAATAAGTTTTTACCATAGCGTATGAAAGAAGTTCAGTAGCACCCCAATAATATATGTCATTCAAAAACAACTGATACTTCACACTAAACATATTGTTAGTGATGGTGTTACTTCCATCAAAGTGAAAAATTTTAGTTACTCCTAATACTTCTGGAGGAATAGGAAGGAAGTTGCTATTCTCAGTATATCCAAATTGAGTTGTTACTCCTACTGTAGTATTAACTGTGGTAGTTGTTATACCTGCACCACCAGTTGCCTTTCCTCTATCAATATCTTCTTGTGTTATCTTATACTTTAAATAGGTTTGATATACACCATCAAAGTGTCTCTCTTGAAAGTATTGAATAGCATCATCTATCAGATCATCTATTTGCTCATCAGCAACATTTATTTCTAGAACAGGCGCACCAAGTTTTCTTTTGCAGTAATCAATGAGCTCTGATCTAGTGGAAGGTTGCGCCATCTATCTACTTTACTATTATAAGTTTATTTATGGTGCTGATGAAATACCAGATATTACTAATACATCTCCTGACACTATTCTAAAAATTGATGATCCAGATCCAACCAATACATCATATACATACCTACCTTCTTTTAAATTTCTAGTAGCAGTAGATCCTAATGACAATCTAAACTCCCCACCCTTGGCACTGGTGAATCCAACATTGAATGTTGCTTGAGCACCTAGTGTAGCACCAATAGCAACACTCTTTGCAAGTTGAGCAGAACCAGTATATCCAGTAAAATCAAAAGCAGTTCCTGAAGTTCCAACTACAGTATAGTCAGCATCCAAGTCTGCTCCTGTATTGATGGTGAGATTTACACCATATGCAACACCTGAACTAGGATCAAAAGTAAAAGTGTTTTTAGCCATTAGACAGTGCTCTTAGTAAATTTTTGATTTCATTAATATCATCCTTTAAGTTTTTCAATTCATGCTCCATATTATCTATTCTATTAGATCCTTGTCTCTTTTTTTTGCGTAGTGAAATATAATTATTATATTCACTGCTGCTAGTATTCACAATAGCATTATTATTGTCATCACGTTTAAGATTGACATGTCCCTCTACTTTCATATTATGCAAGTGCAATAACTCTAAGATTTTTAACTCTAGGTGGTTGAGCTTGATTTGTACCAGTTCCTACCAATTTAATACTAAAGTATCTGAAGGTAGACAAATCATCAATGGTGAATTCATAATCATTATAAATTACTTGATTTGGTGTATATGCTATAACATCTGTTTTAGCAGTCAAAGTATCAGGTAATCCATTATTTTTTGCTGGATCTATGATTTGTCCAGTTGCTAATAAGTTAGTATGACCAGGAAATGGTTCATAAATTAACTCATCATTAGGACCCTCTGAGACAGCATAGAATGCTCTTATATCACTAGTAACATTGATATGTGCTTCCATGTGAATCTTGATTCCAGTAGCTCCAGATTTCAAAGTAATTGGTTTGCATGCATAAACAAATGCATTAGGATCATCCTTCAGTGTGTTAACTCTATTGTCTGTCACATAATCAGTGATTGGTTGATTCAATCTATTAGAGCATAATATGACCCCAATCCTATCTAAATCAACTATTGGAGAAAGAGTTGGATCTGCTCCAAATAAAGATAAACTCATGGTGAGTGATTTATTATCTGGAAGACTTGGCAATGATGTTGTTTCATTAACTCTAGAAGCTATCATTCTAGGAGTAGACATATAGTTATCACCCTCTAGACTAATATTTTCAAATCCTTTATCAACAAATGGAGATTCTGATCCATCAACACTAGATGATGTAATGGTTCTTACCTGTGCTGTTAAAGTAGTTCCTGCTGGAGTGACATTTTGAACTATGGGTGTTATCACTTCAAATGGTATATTTTCAGTAGATACAATTTTTGATCCACCAGAAGATTTGGTTTGTTTGAATTTTAATTTTGGAAGACTAGTTCCTACGGATCTATCTACTCCATTAGCAGATGTGTCAATTTTTATATTGAAGAAATCTAACCCTTGAGGGTTAGTTATAGTAGCATTTGCTAAGTTGTGATTAGTATTAATTCTTCTTAATGAGATACCATTTAACTCATATTTGTTGACTATATCAAGAGCACTATGTGATAGCGTCTTGGTTGAATCAACTCCTCTAGTAACTCCAGTTAAGGTGTTATTACTTACTCCACTATAAGAGAGTATCTCACTTCCAACCTTGACATAACCTAGATTAGTAGAACCAACACCCACACTTTCAAACTCAGCAAAATCTGTAGCATCATCTAAAGATATAGATCCAGTTGATGCTGAATCATAATCTGCAGATAATACAGTTGGTTGAACATCTGAAGTTACATCATTTATAGCAACTATATTTTGAGTTGAATACATTCCATGATTTTTTTGATTGACTTTTATATGAAGTCCATCATCAATAGTTACAGGAGAATCTGACAATAAAACATTTCCACCAGCAGAGTGATTTAGTGTGGTTACACCAGCACCTGTGACATATTGAATAGTTTTAGTAGCACCAGTTTCAAAATCACCTTGAACATTGTCAAGAACAAATTCATTAGTTCCAGTGATGGAAGCAATTGAGAATTTAATTCCTTGACCTAGTGATGTTAGTCCAACAGTGGATACACCAACTACATCTCCAATAGAATAACCAGTCCCACCATTAGTAACAGTTGCAGCAACTGCCACTCCATTGGTTATGGTCATATTCAATGTTCCATTTCTTCCTCCTCCAGTTTGAGTGACCATAGGAACATGATGATATGTTTCACTTCCAGATGAAGGTGTATATCCAACACCAGCATTAGTAATTGTTAAGTTGCCAGTTGCTGTTCCTGCAGCACCAACAAATCTTCCTGTGGCATTGCTACCACTTTGCTGAACAATATTTCCAACTGTTATTCCAGTATCAGATATGGTTGTGTTAAAACCAATTCTAATTTTATTTGATTTAATTTCAAATGAATCTTTAAGAAGAGGTGGAACATCATCAGAGAATGTAACCAAAGGTGGATTCACAAAATTAATAGTTCCAGATCTTTCGCTAAATCTTGCTCTATAAAGAGTAAATTTAAGATCTTCATACTGACTAGCATTCCATGTCTCTCCATTTTGGGATTTAAACAAAGAACCTAGAGTAGGTTGTTGACTAACAACCACCTGTTCAGCTTCAGGTCTATCTTTAGTTTGAACATCAGTTTCACCCATTCTAGAAATCCAAGCAGTATATTCATTGCTTGTAGATAGTAAAACTATTGAGTAAGATTTATTTTCAGGTAGATATACTGGAGATGGGAATGTTACTGTAGTGGGAATAGATGCATCATCAGATATATTAACATCCTCAGGATCTAATACTACCTCACCAAAAGGAATTATTTCTGTAGTAGGAACTCCAAGATTCATTGTTCTTAATTGAACACTGCATGGTAAGAACTCATCTTTTGATCCAAAGAAAAGATCTACTTTAGTTACGTATATTGCATTACCTACAAAGAATGATTGGGCAAGAGGGTCTCTAACACCAAATCCACATTCCTTAGTTAATGCAGAGTAACCACCTTTTTCTGTTATACCAGTTTCTGCTGCAATAGCTGCAAAAGTTTCTCCAGCTCTAGCTTGACCTTCAGCACTTGCTTCAAAAGCTTCTACTGCACCCTCAGTATTAGCAAATTCAAGATGCTCCTCCATTCTTGCTTGAATATCAGATGAACTAGCATCAGCACCTAATTCTAAAGCGATTGCTGCAGTCCAATATTTTACAGCACCTTGATCTGGTGGTGTTTGTCCAACATTTTCAAACTTAGCATAAGCAGCAGCGATAGGATCATTAACTTGAATTGTTACATTATTGTTTTCATCAGTAACAGGAACAATACCAGTGTTATATGATTCCTGATCACTTAATTTACCAATAAATGTTGCTTGCTCTGAGAAAGTGTCAGCCACTTCAGTGGCAGTAACATCCTCTATATAATGAACAGTTGCTGGTGAAGGTCTAGTGCTGATTGTTTTGCTAGAAGAAGATGTAGTAATAGGACCTGATATGGACTTACTTTCAACTTTAGTTAAAACATCAGTTGCAATATTTTTTACACTGATAATGGTAGATTGTAAAGTGCTAATAGTTCCACTGGATTCAAATACCTTTGAAACATCAGTAGAAACATTAGATGCTATTTGACTATTAACATTACTACTAGTAAGTCTAAAGACTTTCTTCCCTGTTTCAAATTTTGGTGAAGTAATCTCATTGGGATCAGGAATAAAGAAAGATCCAAGAACACTACCAACCACATCACTTCTTAATCTTAAATTAGAAATTGTAGCTTGAGCACTTGATGTTTCTCCAACTAATGTAAGACCAGTTTCAATATGCCCAAAGAATGTATTGTCTGCTTTTTCTGCTAGAGTATCTAAATCTATGTTTAGTAAACTAGATGTAGAGGAATACAATTCAGGAACATCAACTAAATCTGATGAAGTAGAAGATGTGTTAGAAGTTGTAGTAGATGATTCTGGTACTATGTTATCTACTATAATTGCACCCAAAGTTCTTCCAGTTCCACCTGAATAAAGAGGAGTAAACTGATAATATGGATTAGACTTATATGTTTGAGTAGGAGCATCAAAAGGTCCACGTTTGTGATTTGATTGTGCTACCTTAAATCTTATTAACTCCTTACCATTAGCAGTGGTTCCTATTACAGTTTCACCTACTTGGAATGTACCAGTAGTCATTGTAATTTCAAGAAGTTTAGGAATTATATACTTTGATACATCTTGACCATCAAAGAAAGCAAAAAGTCCTGTTGATGGTTTTAAAGTTCTAGCATCAAATTTAATATTTCTAGACCTCATGTTGGAGGTAATCTGTGTATTGATTACTTTTGGACCTTCATTAATAGTACTAAATGTTTCTCTAACTAAACTCTTACTTGCTGTTCTACTAGATTGTCCAACTCTTTGTTCATTTACAGTAGTAGTTCTAATAAGTTGGTCATGCACCCAATCATTAGTTGTGTCTGACCAATTTTCTTTAAATCCAGTCCAATTATCAGACCAAGAACTCCATGTTACAGGACCATATCCAGTTCTAGAATCAAATCCTGAAGCATCTAATTGTTCAGATGTATTTGTATAAGTTACTAAATCATCATGCTTAGCTTCTAATGTAACTTCATCAAGCCATATGTCACTATCTGGAACTAGATCTACAGTTCCACCATAGTAACTTACTAAGTAAGGTGTTATATTTTCAACTCTTGTAGCAAAAGGTTGTTCAATATGTACAACTTCATCATAATCTAAAGTTAATACTCTTCCAGTTTTTCTAATACCATTAGCACTATTTAAATCTAATTTAAGATCTAATTCAGTAGTATGATGTGATGGTCTTAACTCTCCATTATGATAATCTATGGAATTTTTTACAATTGTAGTTTTAAGTTGAGTTTCAGTATTAGAAAAATCATCAACAAAGAAACCAGATTTAAATCTATTCAAACCATCTGTATCAGTGATTTGCATATTTAATGTATCACTTTCCAATAAAGAAAGAGATGTGAAAAATTCTAAGTTTTCAATTCTCTTTTCAAGTTTATTGATATCACTCATTTGATATCTCTTGTAGTTTGCAAGAGTGATACTTGCATTATTCACTTCAAATAAGTAAGCAGGTAATTTAATTGATGCTATTTCTAATGCACCATCTATTGGCACTGGAAACTCTGGAGTTTCAGCAGGAACTCCTTTTATTAATTGAAACTCACCATTTTTAGATAAGTAAATTTTATCACATCTAGGAAGGAAGAAAGAGTAATCTAATAATATGGATTTGTCAGATGCTAAAATATTCTTAGCAGAATTTCCTGATGAAGTAAATGATCTACCTAAGAACTCAAATGGAGAACGAGATGTTCCTGTAAAATCAGAAACTCTAGGTCTAATATCAATGAGATCACTTACTCTACAATTATTAATTACATGTAAATCACCATAATCAAAGTTATCATATGAATTGACAGTTGTGATATCTCCAGTGTCTGCTGCAGTAAAAAATGCAGATTCAAATATTATGCTTATTCTCTTTGTGGGTGCATCATATCCATCTTTTCTCACTATTCTGGCATAATCATAGATTGTATTTCTTTGACCATCATCATAAGTAAATTCATCAGTTATATTATTAGAACTTAATGCTACAGCTCCAACTGTTGCACTAATTCCAGACTCTTGGAAAGTTACTATTTCTCCTATCTGAAGATCAAAATCATTTAATAGAGTAAATTCAATAGCAGCGTCAGTGCTCTTCTTAACATATATTCCAGTTGACTTACTTGAATCTCCAACAAATTTTTCTCCAATTAGAAGATCACCAGTTCTACCTGTAGAACTATTGATAGAAGTTAAAGTCAATATTGGTAAAGTTGGATTATTGACATTAGAGGATTCATATATTCCAAATACTTCAGTTACATCAGGAACATTTAAAGAGATCTCACCATCTTGAACTCTTGTTCCAAAAATTGAATTGAAAGTTAATCCATCATTTAATGTGGTTGTTCCAATACCAGATGTTGAATTAGCTGAACCTACTACAGTTAATAAATTAATTTTTTGTTTTTGTTTTATTTTTGATTTTACATTTATTTTTCTTATTGTAGCTATCAACTTTGCTGGACTATCAGTTCCTAATCCATTAATTGTTACTTGAGTAGAACCTGAATTAAAAACAAATTTATCTGAAGATAAAGGTTCTGTGCTACCATCAGTTCTTATTAAGGTATAATCCTCTTCATCATAAGGTAAGAAAGTTTCATCAGAACTTCCACTGCTGATTGTTCCAGTAGAATTTCCAGTGATGGTAACATCAAATTGTTTTTTAATGGTAATGTGAGAATTTGTTAAATCTACATTAGATACATTTTTCTTAGGTAGATGAGTATATAAATCATTGTCAGTTGATGATTGGAATTGTGAAGTTAATATTTTAAAATTGGATGGATTTATTTCTCCAGAAGTGGCATCACCAGCTATTACTGTAGGAAGACCACCATCACAAACACCACCAACTGTGGTTACTCCAGATATGGTAAGAGAATTTTGAGATACACTTTCAACTCTTGCATAGGATACTATGCTTTTGCCAGGACTACTATATTCTACTATATTACCAACTGTAGCAATTCCAATAAAGAATTTACTTGGGTCTGCACTAGTTACTGTTGAGATTCCTAAGGAAGCACCTGAAGTTGTTGCTGAACTAACATTGACTTCTCCAAGATTTGAAAATAAAGTTTGCTTTACATCAGCATTGAAAGTGCTTGCTGTGCTTACAGTTCCATTAATAGACTTAATATCACTGGTGCTGAAAGATGTGGATGCTGCTGCAACATTTCCACTTTCTATTCCATTAAAAATTAACTGTTCTCCAGGTATAAACTTACCTTTGGTATTATATGCAGTGATAGCAGTACCAACAGAATTATATCTTAAGAAACCTGTAGCTCCACTAGACTTACCTTTAATATGTGTAGGAACAACTAAAGCATCTTTTGGATTAGTATTTAAAGTTAAACTAGTATAAGTTTGTATATCATACAAAGCTATATCCCATTCATTCTCAGTGGGGACTGAACTATTATATGATCCAGACTCTAGAGCAAAATCATATACACGTGCTAATCCTATCTCTTTACCAGCAGCAGTAGTTGAAGCAGCTCCTATTCTTTGATCTCTTAAACTTACAGTATAATCTGTTCCTATTCCTATGATAGGAGAACCAGAAACTCTATTTAAAGTAAAAGTAGGTCCTGTAACATAATTAATACTTTGAGATTCTAAAAGTTTTGTTGTTCTTGGTTTATCAAAATCTAAAAATGTAGGAACAATACTTTCTATATCATACCCTTCTACATATGCTTTTCCTGGTGATAACTTATAAGTTCCTAAATCATCACTTGGAGTATTATTGTTATAAGTTTTTTGATTTGAATTAAATATACCATTATTACCTTCAAAATCATTCAATGTATTTTTGGCAGTTAATGAAAATGGTTTAATATAATAGTTTCCAGACTCATCAAAAGTTCTTTTTGCTAATTCATCTCCCAACTCATTATAATCACTTTCTCTACGCACATATATTAATTCACCACCTCTGATTTCCATCAAATTTATAAAGTTTGTTGGTTTAGTTTCCTCTGGTGGAAGAGATGTTAAACGCACAGATATACTTAACCTATCAGCACCTGGTGCTGTAAAATTACTAAATCCAGAAGCATTGTCAGTTAAAGACTCATCTAAATCAGAAGTAACAATTGATTCTTGAATACGCAATCCAACATTAAAATTACCATCATTACGATATGGATCTAATACCAAAGTTTGAGATTTTACTTCTAAAAAATATCCTCTTACAAAATAGATACCCTCAGATAAAACAGCAGCAGATCCAATAAAAGAACATGCTTCAGTTACTAATTGAGCAACAGGTTCTCCTGGTTGAAATATGACTCCTGTTCTAGTGCTTATTGAATTATTATCTAATAATAAACTTTCTCCTGATACAAATTTTTCATTACCCTCTCCCCCAGTATTCAAGTAAGTAACAAATAAAACATACCAATTGCCACCAGTAACTCTTCCTATGTACGATTTTATTTTTGCCTTTACTCCAGATGTGCTACCTATTACTACTTTACCTAGTAAATCATCTAGATATGATTCTACATTTATACCTTCATTTGATACTTGAATTCTAATTGAATCATAAGCACCATTATATCTAATTCCACCTCCAGTTACTGAAGCACCATCTTTAAATATATGTTGACCAAATTTTTCAATTTGATTTTGGAGAAGAGATTGTACCCCTGTCAGTTCTCTTGCTTGAACTGGCAATCCTGGTTTAAATAATATTTTACAATAAGTATCTTTTGCATCAAAATCGTCAAAGTACGGAGCGACGTTTAGATTTGTTTCCTGTGGCATGAGTCTTTAGAATTGCAAAATAACTTTGATATCTTCTCTTTGATTTGCAGACCTAGTTATAGAAGGTCTGTTATCAACATAAATTATATTTCCAGAGTACTTCTTAACTTCAGGGTTAGCAACACCCTGAACAAAACTCTGTCCAAGAAAATATTTTCTATTATTTATTACTGTACTTATACCAGGACTTCCTGATGTTCCAAAATTAGTATCTATTCCTAGTGTACCTTCATTACTAGCTATATTTACATTTCCTCCACTAGTTGGATTAGCAGTAAATCTGTGTAATGAAAGACCATATGTAGGATCAGTTTTCAATGACCCATCACTATTAAATCCAACTAAACTTTTATCTTGCCAATATTTCAATACACCAGTTACTTGATCATAAGAAACAACTCTTCCTACAGCAGTAGATCCTATTCCTATAGTTTGAGTAAATTCACCATCTAGATCAAAAGTAGCAGTAGTAAAACCTGCTCCAACTAATTTTAATGCATAAAGAGCACTTGCTTTGGATAAAGTTAAGTTTGCATTAGACTCAAAAGCATGAGGGTTTTCTACTACTCCTATTCTAGCAATTTGGTTGCCAGTGATAAAATCAGGATTTTCATTATCATTTTCTATTTTAGAGTATATCAATACATTAGTCGCTCCTAACTCTCTATAAACATCTGCTCCATGTCCACCTTGAGGTGGAACAATTACATTAAAGACTGGCACTGTTGTTCCAGTAGGAACTCCTCCTCTAACCAAATCAACAGTTCCATATGTATATCCAGATCCACCTTTTGCTATATTGATAGATTCTACTTTAGCATCATTATTAATAACTATGGTTGCTTCTGCTCCTGATCCATCTCCACTAATAGGCACACCAGTATATGTTCTATTTGCAGTTCCTATTCCAGATCCTCTATTGATAATGGTAGCAATTTTTAATTGACCACTACTAGATGCATTATCTCTAACAGCAGCATCCTCTGTGTTTGTTTCCCAATCAGTAGGAACTGGCATAAAATTGGTAGAATCAAACTTAGAAATATCACCTGGTTTTATTGTATAAAGATATTTCCATATATAACCATCACCACTATCTCCTGCTGTTTTTGGTTCAAGATCTGTAAATGTTGGTTGATCTAGAGAAGGTCTACCTGATAAGTTTTCTGGATCTGTTCCATTTTGTAAGCATATATAAACCTTAAAATCTTCATTTACTATAAAATATTTTGCTGCATATATGTTAGTAGCATTAGATGGTTTAGAAATGTTTGTTCTACTAATATCACCTCTATACATGTCATAAGTTATACCTGATGCCCATGTGTGCTTAGTAACCACTCTACGCACATCTGAAGAAGTAATTTTCTTCAGTGCTACCATAGTATCCCAATAATCATTTTCTTGATCAAAACTATCCTTTGGTGCAGGAGGATTTGATTCCCATGTTGAAGAATAATTAGTAGCATTAGGCAAACCAACAAAAGAATAATATGAATTAATTGAAGAAGTTGCAGTAGAAACAAAATTCTTCGCATTCAATATTCTAAGTTGATCAGTTATAATTGCTGACATTTGAACTATTTTTTTAGTTATTTATGTGTTGTAATTTGCAGATCTTAATGGGTTGATCCTTTCAATAATGGCTGAGGTAGTTATACCAACCAAACCATCACTATTTCCAGCATATGAATTAAATGTTCTAGCAGATGCTCTAGGTGCAGTGACTATTCTGCCCCAACTATACTCTCCAAAGAACTCACTGTGTCCAAGTCCAGATAATCCATTATAATCTTGAACACTGACTGTTACTTGTGCAACATAGGTCAATCCAATTCCTATGCCCATAGTTTGAGCAATAGAAACTTGAGCAACTTCATATACATTATCTATAAATGATGTTCCAATACCCACCACAGTTCCATCTTGATATAGAGAAGTTACTGAAGCACCTACATTAGAATTAAAGACTGTAAAGTAATATCCAGTTTGTATTCCACTGACAGTAATAGCAGTGCCAACTACATCAGAGTCTCTGAATAGAGAATCTTTTGGAAGTAGTAAATCAAAAACTATACCAGTAGATGCTACTCCAACAGATGTAGTAGAAATACCAGATATGATTCCAAAATCACCAGATATATCTACATCCTTGATAGTTTCAAAAGATGTGATAGATTTTGGTTTACCTATCAAAACTGATGGAGCAGAAATGCTAGTGTAGGCAAATCCAGTTGTGGTTCCACCAAAGGAAACAGTAATAGCATTGACAGTTCCAACTCCACTAATAGTAGCAGTTGCTCTAGCACCTTGAGAAGTTGTCAATCCTATTGGAGTTGTAATAGATACAGATGGTGCTATGGTGTATCCAACACCTGGATTTGTTATATCAAATGAGGTGACTGTTCCAGCAACAGAAACAAAGGCAGTTGCAGATGCTCCAACTAAACTATCTTGAGATATGATTCTAATATCATTTTGCGTATCATAATTTTCTTTAGAATTATCAAAGAAGGTTCTAATGTTAGAAACAAATATTACAGTAGATCCAACACCTACAGGTTGAATAATATTTGTAATAGGATATATCAATGGTTCATAATGTGGTCTATCTTTAGTGACAGCCTGACCATCAATGAATTTATCTTCAATTTGCTTAGACCAAGTTACAGCTCTTTGGAAACTCTCATTTGTAGTGATACCTGGTCCAGCATACAAATTAGTAGAAACAGTATCAGATGAGTTAACAATAGTAACTGTTCTTTCATTTTCCTCCAAAGAAAAATCTTGATCGTATAATTTTAATTCATCTCCTGCTTTAACTGTTTCTAATATATCAACACTGGTAACATCAACAGATCCAGTTCCTTGATAGAATAGAATTTTGGAGGTGTCACCCTCTTTTGGTGCTTCTTTAAAGGTAATAAAACTACCACCTTTAAATTCATAACCCTCATTAGGAACTTGAAGAATATCATTAATAAACACTAATATTAAAACTTCAACATCTATATTTGAACCTGGTTGAGCTTGAATTGTTTGTTGTGCTCCATTTAGTTTCAATGCAAATGAAACTGTCTTACCATCAAACAAATCATCAAGAGGATCTAATACTTGGAAATCACCAACAGTAAATCCAACAAAACTATCACTCACTGTTTCCTGAACAGTTAATTGGAATTCTCTAAACTCAGCAACACCTGCAGTTGGAATACCAACAGAACCACCAACACCTATGGTTAGTTTTTGAGTTTCTCCATAACCATATCCTTGATTTGTAATTTCAAAATCAATAACACTACCACCCAAACCAACAACTACATTTGCTCTAGCTTCAGATCCTACTCCAGATTGATTTGAAGAATAGAACAAAGGCATATTACTATAAGATAGTGGTTCATCTATTACAACCAATGGAGGATTGGTAGATGTATAACCAGTGCCAGGATTAGTAATAGCAACACTTACAATATTACCACCACTGATAGCAGCAGTACCAATAAACTCAATATTAGGTGATGTTGTGCTCAGTGTTTGAACACCAACATTTACCACTGTCTGAATACCAGATCTATAACCAGAACCACTATTACCAATGCTTATTGAACTAATTGTTCCTAATCCAGAAACAACTGCAGTACCACCTGCAGCAACTAGTGGTTGATAACCTAGACCCTCTGTAGATCCTACAGAAACAATAACACCACCAAGTGGAACATTAGAACTATTAGGATCAGATGCTACAGAAGAAATAGATCCTGTAAACTGAATACTGGTAATTCCTACACTCTCTATCAATGTATAATCACCAGGCACAGATACACCACCAGTAAATCTTTGTGGACCTTGAGCAACTTGATTGACCAATATTAGAGCATTATTTGTAGAGAAACCTGCTACATTGCTTCCTTCAGATTGAAGAGTAAATTCAGTTGTCAATCCAGTAAAGTTAGCAGAAATATCATCAAATATAAAGTTGCCAGCATATGGTTCATTAGAACTACCAGTAATGCCAGATCTCATAAATGATCTTGCACTAAATGTTGAGTGAGTTGCTATTCCAACAAAATCTCTCTCATCTGGTTCATTAGTTGTTGTTGAAATAGGAGTTAGTCCAACAGGAGCAGTATAGAAATTAACAGTGCTATCTACAATATTATAAGCACCATCTACTTTAGTAACCAAAGATCCATTGCTATGAGATGTTACTTGAGTTCCCATCCAAGGTCTAGTAACAAGAAGAACATTAGTAGCACCTAATCCAACAGAATTGACCTTCATTATTTCACTACCAAGTTTCAACATATCACCACCAGTTATGGAGGTAATACCTGATAACTTGATTTTATCTGTAGTAGAAGATACGTCAGCACTAATAGTTGTAGTTACAGAAGTAGAAACTATTGGTGATTGAATAACATTATCAATACTCAAAATACATCTTGAATTTTGTTTAGATGAAGTAAAGGAATGAGAAGTTCCTACACCTACTGCAGTAATATCCAAATAAGTAGGATTTGTCTTTAATGCATTTTCTGCAGAAGTAGCAAATCTAAGAGTGGAGTCATCAACTTTAATAGCAAAGACTTCATCTGGTAATTTGTCAGTAGTACCATAACCTGCTATTGCTTGTTCTTCAATTATGATAGCAGAAGTTGTTCCAGATCCAGTATATCTGTAATTTAACTTTTCTCCAGTTACAAAGTAGTGATCAGGTATTCTAACTGTATCTTCAACTAGATCAACTGTTGTAGTAGCACTACCAACAAAGTCTCTCTTGAATATTGGCAACTGTCTATGCTTAAGTTCAAATGCTCTCTTAACATCAGTCTCAGTAGCAGTATAAGCACCAAATCCAGTGTCAATAGTGGCATTAGTTAAATCTATCTCAGTAACATCACTTGCTTCATTTACCAGTCTTAAAGCAGCTTGGAATACTCTGACCTGTACATTAGCACTTGCTAGTGGAGTAAATGTAAGATTAGTAAAGTCTCCAGAAATGGCAGCACTGAAATCACCTAAATTAGCATTAGTTTGATTGATAGCATACTCAGTAACATATGTCTCAGTTCCATCATCAACACATATAACCTCAGATACTTGATATTGACTATTGGTAGTATCTTCAACACTTACAATATAATAAGCACCATTAAAGGTTTCAGATTCATATGATGCTACTGTAGTTGCAGATGGAGATCCACTAGCAGATATAGAAGTAAATTTTGAATCTAATTGAGAAGTATTTAATGATGTGGTTCCAACACCAGCAGATGAAGCATTTCCAAAATCTATATGAACAGTATTAGCAACATATGTGCTTGCAGTGCTCACTGTTGGATGCAGATCTAAATTAACTCTACCACCAGCAATGTATGCACTATAAGTTCCAAGACCAGGTTCACCAGATGCACTACCAACATTTGATGTTGTTAATTGTCCATACTCTACTAAATCCACATTAGTTCCATCATGAACCAAAGTTATTTCATCATGTTCCCAGTATGATGCATCACTAGCAGCATATGCTACTAATATCTTAGATCCTCTATAAGTGGTGGCAAAGGATACTATATTGTACTGTGTGGTGATTCCTAAAGGTATGGTAGCAGTGCTACTAACAATATTAACAATACCACCCAATCCAGTAGATCCAACACCAGCAACACTTTCAGAAATATTAAATGCAACATTAGAAACATCATAATTGTTGAATTTAAACTTTTTAGGGAAGAATAATAATCTTCCATCATCACCCGCTACATCCATGTCAAATGAACCTAGATCACCACCAAACTCACCTAAGTCAGTGTTGGTTTCAACTCTACCATATTGATTAAGGAAAATGTTACCAACATCATCATGAAGAGCAGAAACTAATAAAATTTGTCTCTCTTTGGTAAATCTCTTGTCTCTTATGAAAGCAATATACTTTCTATATCTTACGCTTGCTAGAGTAAAACTATCAACAGATTGGAAAGCATCTGTTCTAGCATTACTATTAAAATCTGTACTAATATCATCAATAGTCAATACTCTATTACCAATAGATTCATTAAAATCTTTTAAGATCTTAGAATCAAAAACTAATTCATCAGATATGACTTTAGAATCAATAGTTAAGGTTTTTTCTCTTACTAAATCAAAATCAAATACTGTGTTCATATCCATAACAGAAATCAAATCATTGATAACCTCAAATTTAGTTTCTGATTGAGAAATTGCTATTCCCACTTCTACTTCATTTCTTATAATTAAATCACTAAATTTTTTAAATCCTGCAGTATGATTTAAAGCAGAGACTGGTTCATTCCACTTATCAAACTCACATTCTGATTTTAAAGAATATGAGAAATATTGATAGTAATCACTATCAAATACTCTTTGTAAATTGCTATTTAAGAATCCAGTATTATTTTGGAAACCCTCTTGAACTATGGATGATGAATTAATATCATATAAAGAATTATCCACTAAAACTTCTGTTATAGTTCCTCTAGTTCCTGAAGATTCTCCTATAAAGGATTTTCCAATCTCAAAGTCTTGTGTTGAAGACACTCTAAGATAACCATAAGAATTATTCCAAGATTGTATAGATCCTCTCTTAGATCCAGAAACAACATCTTCACCTTTCTCAAATTCATCAACTTTCAACTTAATATCAAAAATTGGAAAATCTTTCTCAGCAACTATTTTAGCTGATGAAAGGTTAGGTTGGAAAGTACCTGGAGTTTCACCATCTGCTATTATATTTGATAAGTTGTATCTTACTGTTCCTAATGTTCCACCAATGTTAGGATCTGTTGCTAGAATTTCAAATAATCTAAAATCATAATTCTCACTATTAAATCCTCTACCAGTACTACCTACCCCAACACTAACACCCTCAATCATAACTTTCTTACCCACCTCAAATGGATAATTTGCAGCATCACTAAAACTAGCTCCAATTGTTAATGTTACATTTTTATTGCCATCATCATAATCTATACTGTTAATAGTAAATCCATTAGAGTTGCTAGTAGGTATAATTTTAGGAGTAACATTATTCAATGTTTTAGTATTACTCAAAATACTAACTTGAGTGTCACCTAATTTATATTCTAGATCAATATCTCCAACTTCTTTATTTGTTATTCCATCTAAAAGGACCAAATCAGGAGCTTCTAGATAATTGTTACCAACAGATGTAATACCAATAGAATCTAATGATGTAAGAAGATCTAATTTAATTAACTGTGGTATGTTAGCTTCAGGTCTAAGTGTTCTATCTGCAGAATAATCAAAACCAATATCTTGAATATTTGTTTTACTTATTTGTCCAATAGATCTTCCTCTAGTTTCTAGGATGGCACTATTACCATTTTTTGATATTATAGTGCTTATTCCAGGCAGAGTTCTATATTGATATCCTCTATCTTCAACTTGAACATTAGATATAGCTCCTTCAACATGCTTAGAATTAGTAACATATGATAGTACACCATCAGATGAGACATACTCTAATTTTTGAGGAAGATGAGGGGACACAAATGAAAATGTTGTGGTTCCAACTCCTACTAAAGAATGAGCACCTGTCAAAACACTAGGACTTAATCTAGCAGAGTTAGAATTATTAATATTTTCTGTGTCTCTAATAATTTCAGTTTTAAGTGGTGAATTTAACGTTTTGTTTACTGGAATCAAGTTATAGTATAATACTTTATCAATTTGATTTACATTTTTTATTGTCAAATTAGAATTAGCACTTATACCTACCCCACCAGTTTTAACCACATTAAAATCATCTGTCTTTCCTGATGTTACAAATAAATTACTTAAATTTGAATCATCATAAAGATTGAAATCAAAAGCACTATATGAAACTCCACCATCAATAAATGATAAAGATGAGTCAGAGAGATCAAATAACACTGTTTCATTTCTCTCTAATTTTATTGGAGGATTAATTGGAGAAATAGTTCCAGCAGAGGCACTGGTAATATTAATTACTTTTGGTTCTAAGTGTATTGCATCATAATAATTGTTAGATAACTTTATTGTATTTTTATCTATTACAGCAACATAATAAATTCTATTGTCAACTAAACCACCAGATGAAGTAGTTGCAGTGTGGATAACTTTTTGTCCACTATCATAACCATGTCTAGCAATTGTTATAGTATCATTTCCAATACTTACATCTCCAGAAGCAAATGTTCTAGGATCAATTACTAGTCTTCTATTATAATCATTATATGCTACCTTTATAGTTGTTGTTATTCCTGGTTGAATATTTAATACAATATCATCATTTACCTTAAGACCATGAGTAGAAGATGTGGATACTGTTACTGATGATCTACTTACTGAACCTGTCAATACATTATCATAGTTGGTTTTAAGACTATGAGATACACCAGTTCCTATTCCAATAAAGAATAGAGTGGATACTGTTGTTGTGCTATCAATTCCCACAAAAGATCCTGTAGAACCTAATCCTACTCTTGAAGTAGCAATTCCAATTAAATCTTTACTAAGTCTAGCTGCAAATACTGTTTGTCCTTGAGATAAGGCAAATCCATCAATTCCATTAGTTGATACTGATACAGCTGCTCCTGCATTAGTAGAATATGTTAAAGCATCTCCAGTTAACAATCCATGATTTTTAATAAAAACAGATTTAGTAGGAATAAATATCTCACTTATACCTGTGCCTGGATTTGAGAATGATAAAGTTGATCCAATTCCAACACCAGAAAGAGTTCCCAATCCAACTGATTCTACTGGATTAAAATACAATTCTTTATTTAATCTTAAATCAGCATTTTCTAGTTTGGTTGGAGATATGAAAGAAAAATTTCTTGGTTTTTGTGAAATAAGACTATTTGCTGTATGAGCATTACCCACAGTAGAATTATGTTCTCTAATAACTCTAATTCTAGATAAATCATTCTCAACATTTAATACTTTTACTTGCTCTGTTCCTATTCCTAAAATATCATTTTCTCTTATAGATGAAACACTATCTAAACTAAAATAGGTTACTATGCCAGTTGATGATGATGCATTAACTGATTTGAATAATTTAAAGGTATCAGTAGATATTCCAATAATCTTTGAAGAGTTGTTTCTTATACCTGCAGTGCTTAATCCAGAAACAAATACGTTTTCTACAGCATGAAAACTATGAGGTACAGTAGTATACCCAACAAATTGTCCAGCATATTTTCCTAGTATAAATTCTACATTAGAAAATTCAGTAAATCCAGCACTAACTTGACTTATAGTTTTACCTTGAATAAACTTAACTGATGCTTTAGCTCCATATCCACTTGATCCTGCATCTTCAAAAACTACTTCATCTCCAACTTTATATCTAGATCCACCAGTATTAATTCCTACAGAATCTATAACTCCTGAAGTAGTGGATGTAACAAGAGTACGTTGTTTATGAATATTGCTAGGATTAATAAGAAAATCATAACTAGTATCTTCTAAAAGAAAATTGTATGGTCCAGTATTTCTAACAAAATTTGTCTTATTTAAATCTAAAAGATCTTGATTTGAAGTGCTTTTGAAGTTAAATTCAATTGGTTCATGTTTATATGAATTACCTATAAAATATGGAAACTGTGGTTTTCTAAAGTTTTTGAATGCACCCTCATCATCATTTACACTTGAATTTATTGGTGCAAAATATGCATAAACACCATTGGGATACTCTGGAGTTTTGCAGAATCTACCATTGTGTTCATCTAAATCTTTATCTTCAGAGAAGATGTAATCCTCCACAAAAAATCCCTCAGAGTATATTTGCTCTCCTGTAGCAGTTAGAGGATTAGGTCTTACACTAGATATGGTTGGAGAGTATCCAGACTCAAGAATTTTAATTGGACCCCCAGAAGATCTAGTATATCCATATGGACCATAAATTGGAGCACCATCATATGCCCATCCAATTATTGGAGAATGAGTCACTGATACTTGTTCAATATCTTCTTGTAAATCTAGATCAGCAACAAAAACTTCTTTATCACCTACAGCCTTTTTAACCACCACAGATTGTCTTAATTTTCTAGGGGCATATAGGTGTGAGTATTGCAAACCATATTCATCACTTAAACCATTAGAAACTATTCCATCATCAGTGGTAATTTGATCATTTTGTATTAATCTTTCAACACTGTTGATTGTCCATGTTTTTGGATTAGAGAAAAATTTAGCTCCACTTCCGTTAGATGTTACTGTAATATTAGCATCAGTTGAAGTGTGTCCTATGCCAGCATTGATTATCTTTACAGATTCAATACTACCACCTTTTAAGATTGGAATAATTTTAGTTCCTTTTCCTTTTCCTACTAACTTTATATCTGGTGGTGAGTTGTATTCAGTTCCAGAATTCAATACTATAACTTCTGTTAATTTGCCATCAATGCTAATGATTGGAACCAATTGAGCGTTCTTTCCACTCTTAGGTGTAAAGGTTGGTTGCCTATTATAATTAATAACATCTGATGATCCATATCCAATTCCACCACTTTCAATATAAACTGACTTTATAGATCCTCTCACTACAGGACGTAATAATGCATTAAAGTTTTGACCAGATAGAGTAGATACACCTATATGACCAGTTAATGACACTGTAACAGGTGGATAATTGAATTCATGAATACCAGAACCACCAGAGAACAATTCAAGATATTCTTTATTTCTCACATGAAAACTAGCTGGTGTAGAACCAACTCCAACAGCAGATAACTTAAATGAACCTCCATCTACTGCAGTAACATAGTAATCAGTTAGAGTAGAGAGTCCAACTATTGGCGTAGTCTTATTATCATATCTAATCAGTTCTCCTGTCTTATATCCATGATTTGGAATGTTAATTATTCCAGTAGAAGTATTAATTCCAGATGATGTGACAGAAGTTAGTTTATTAGTATAACCAGATCCAGAACTTCCAATACTTATAGAACTAACAACTCTTTTCTTAATAGCACACTTAATCTCTTGTATTCCTACTCCAAAAGCAGTTAAGTTAACACTAGAAATGCCAGAGATAGCATCTGAGAAATTATCATGTAATGATACAGTAGTTGAGTCTTTAATAGAACAAAAATAAGGAGCGTTGGTTGTTAAACCAGATATTGCAGTTTGTTTGTCTGTAATGTAAGTTACAAGTTCCCCATCTCTGAATTTGTGGAATGTAGTGAATCCTATTGTATTATTTGTAAGATTTACGCTTCCTCCAGTTTCAGTAGAATCAAATGTTAAAGAATGATCTTTTTGAATTAAATTAGCAAATGCTATGCACCCAGATCCATTTCCGCCACTTACTTTTATGGTAGGTATATCAAGATAGTCAAATCCCTCATCTATTACATCTATTCTCTCTACAGAACCTTGAACTTCACAATAAGCAGAAGCTCCAACTCCAACTCCATCTGTAATGCCCAAAATAGGTGGATTTATGACATCATAGTTATCTCCTCCACTAGTAACTGGAATTTCTTCAATAGCACCATAATAAACAACATCATTTGACTTATAATTAAGAATTTCAACTCCATTTACCAAAATACCAGTTTTTCCTCTTGGAGTAGGTTTATTAACTAAAGCAGATACTGGAGTATCAATCTTTCTAATTAATTTTTGAGATTGTATTGATTTTTGGGCAAATCTAGTAAGTTCAAATTTATTATCAGTTACAGTTCCACTAAAAGTAACAAATATGTCATTTGAGATGTTTGCACTACTCTTAGAAAGTTTAATAGTATTGATATCTACTTTTTTAACAAAATACTCACTTTCATCAATATCTAACTTGTTATCATCACCACCATTTACATAAGTAACATTATCACCTGTTATGAGTCCATGATTGTTGATTGTTATTTCAGTATCTTCTACAAATGATCCAGAGAACTTAATATCTGTTTCTCTGATGTCTAAAGCATCATTAAAGTAACTTGGAATTGATGGAGATGCTATGTAAACACAACCTTGGTCCAAATAAGAGTTCTGAATGTTAGTGGTAAAGATACTACTATCAGGATAGTTGCTTAACTTAGCATTTGACAATAATCTTTGAATTTTATATGATCTATTTTCATTTAACTCACCAGAACCCTTAATCAATACTTCTTTAGAACTTATCAATGAAATAATTTCACAAGATAGTCCATCTATCAAAGCGTCATCACCAGATTTAAAATCATGGTTGTTAATAAGGTTTAATTTATATGTAAAGTTAGATGAGTCAATAAGTTCAATAGATCCTACATTGTAAGTAGCTGAAATATTGGAAAATAAGTTTTCAGTTACTTGACTCTTAGAAACAGATCCTAATCCTTTTGGTTCAATAATATTTCCTACTTCATTATAAAAACTTCCTCCAAATTCATAATTTAAACGTGACAAAACACCTGTAACCTTAACTTTTACTATATCCTCTGTTCCTCTTCCAGAAAAACCATAAGCAAATGAATCTATTCTTAAATCTTGAGTTGATGAAATATTTTTATCAATTCCAGTGCATCCATAGAATTGATTTAAAGATTTTGATGTATAATTTATAGTACTAAAAGATCCATCAATATAATCTGCTATCAAAACTCCTGTAGTTCCAAATCCAACTGTTGAATCCACATTCAGAACAGTAGCACCCACAGAAACAGGAGTTACTAATTTGGTGCTAGGATGTATAGAAAAATCACCACTTATTGAATCTAAATTAGGATTAAAGTCTAGACTTAACCTATGATAGGTTTTATCTCCTCTTGTAATTTTTTCTATACCACTAATAGCACCATTTGCTTTAGGGAAATTGAATACATTATCTTGAAATAAGTTTCTATTAATTAAATCTTGAGGATTACCCTCAATAGTTTCTACTACTAATTGTTTTGATACTTTATAGTCAGCGTTTGATGGTATAAAGAGAAAATCTCTTGGTTTTATAACTTCTACATCTTTTCCATACAAAGCTCTAAACAAAATTTCAAAAGATTGATCTGTTCCCTTTGAGGAGTAAAAATCTTTTGATTGCTTAATGAATAATCTCTTATCTATATCGCTAGAAAGTTGTCTTTCTTCAAATCCTGGTGTAATTTGTTTTTTTACCTTCTTAAAGAATTCTTTTAAGAAAAGAACACTTAAGTTTTTGACAGTTGCATCTGTAGAGTGTGTAGCAATGCCAGATTGAGAAAATACAAGACAATCTGGTTTATTAATACTTCTATACGATGTAATACCACTAAATCCTCTAGCACACCCAGTAAATGAGTTAGTAGTGATTCCAGTATATGTTATAATCTCATCATCAATCTCAAGCAATCCATATGTCTCAGGAAATCCAGTTGTAGATTTAACATCTATAACATCGTTTGTTATTCCAACATTACCAGATAAAGTAGTAGAGTCTACAAGGTCTACTAACTCATCAATTTTTATATACTGATCAATATTTTGCAAGAGGTCAAGTGTAGATCCTTGATTTTCTATGGCAGTATAATATTGGTCTAAAAATTCACCAGCAAGTGGAAAATCTGCTCTTATAAAATCTGGCAGTTGATTTTTAACAACTGAACTAATTTTGACTCTTGTATTGTCTGACATTTTATAGTTGTGTTAATTTCTTGCTAGTAAATTAATATGATGATATTGATGTAGTAGAAGAGGAAGATGATGAAGATGCAGTGCTAGTTCCACCTAGAAGTTGCAAATTAGTATCCCCTATCACATATGTATCTGAGGAAAGAATGGTAATATTTTTTCTTTCTTCTTCAGTTAATCTTGCTAAATCACCATTTACATAACTTGAGGTAGCTGTGTAATTAACCCCAGATCTATCATCTCCTGATTCAACATTATCAGCAATCATATCAATGGTACTATTATTAACATCTAATTGTAGATATAAATCTTTCAATCCAATCACATCATTTGATTTAGGACATCCAGAAACTTCTATAATTGGTATGTCTTGAACTTTTTTAGACGTTCCAACAATATTAATTGGTTTTATCAATATTTCTGCTTTTTGATAATCAATTGTACCCATATTTCCAGAAACTATGACAGGAGTTCCTCTAGATTGTAATGTGAATAAAAATAGGTTGCCTGTTTTCTTATCTGCATTAGGAAGGTCACTTAAAAAGACAGTTGTGGGTTGTCCAAACACTCTAAATCCAGATGACTTAATATTATATCCATTTATACTCTTTACATAGAATGCATTTCCAAAACACAACTCATATTCTGCATTTGTATTCAAAGCAGGTTTCATATCACGACGCATTTGAATTTTTGTGATATTTGATGTTACAGAGTCACTTGTATTATCTACAACTGCTTGAAATCTACTATATTTAAATTTAGCACCATATTTATTCAATTCAGATGATCTAGCATATGCATTTATGTTGTTAGATATTTGCGTTCTAAGAGAATTTGCACTTTGAGTTAAACTTGGGTTAAAATATGCATTAATATCAGCTTCAATGAACAAAAACTTCAAATCTTGTATTTCAGTGACTATTCCAGCAACAGAATATTTTCTTAAAATGTTATTTAAGTTATTTTTGATTGCATCTGGCACAAAAGGTCCAAAAAAGGGTTTTATAGTGATAAAAACCTTTCCATATTTTGGAGGAACCAAATCTTCACCTCCAAAAACTGATACAGACTCAGTTTCAGGGTATATTTTAGGTATGAGTGCCTCATAATCTGCTGCAGTGACTGCTCTATTGAATGTAGAATAGATTTTAGGGGCATAACGCTTAATTGAGTCCACAGATTCAATTTCTTTACCACCTGTAGAACCATTTATAGTTGTAAATATAGAAATTCCACTACTTACTAGGTTATTATTGTTATCTACAATTCTACCATTGAATGAGAATGAAGAAATATCATTTGCAGCAGCACCAGTGGCTGTAATATATGAAACTTCAATGAAATTAAGTGCTTCTAACTTTTTACCAAAGACGCCATCACCAAAAATGAGTTCATATCTCTGATCTTCTACTTCTTGAATGAAATATACACATGAAGAGGAGGTAACTTCTATTAAAGTATCTGAAAATACATATTTTTTAGAAGAAGTGTTTGCTTGAGTCTCACGAACTTGCACTTCTAAGGTAGAAGTGTCAATATTTGGGTTCTGAAGGATGTATCTTGATGGTGGTGCAGGGTTTTCTGCAGAAACAACAAAGTTTGAAGTTAAAAATGTCCCTTCATAGATCTCCACATCAGCAAATGTAGCAATTCCATCAACCACAGGCACTGTAATATCACTTGGAACACAAAATGAGTAACTTTCTGACCCAAAAGTAGATGCAGAAGTAGCTACTATGCCTTTTTTAAGTGTAAGTGTAACAGGTTTAGTGGTAAATCCAGTGGTATCTACAAAAAATGAGACAATAGCCTTTGCAGAAGTGACAGATCTAGGTGTATAACCAATATTTCTTGCTAAAGCTACTACATTTTCTCTTAAAGTGGCACTATCAATGAATACCTCATTGCTAATCATGTTAGCATTGTAGGAATTTATGTAAGTATTGTATGCTAATACATCAAGTATGGTAGAAAGATTAGATCCTTCAAAATCATAATCAGTGAAATTAGAATTTGCACGCAAATAATCCTTCAAAGAAGTTTTTATTTGATCAAAATCCAGATTTGTAAAGTTTACTAGTGCCATTTATCTAGTTGACTGTAGTGCAAATGCTAATTGTTGAGGACTAGCATCAATTCCTATGATATCATATGTAATTTTCACATCAAAAGCATTGCCATCAAAGTCAGGAATTGCTTTTACTGATCTTAATTTTACACGTGGTTCATAATTATCAATGGTATCCCTAATTTCATCCTCAATTAGAGAAGCAGTTATGTCATCCATATTCTCAAATAGCAATTCATGGACTCTGGAACCTAGATTTGGGTTAAAAAATCTTTCACCAGGTCTAGTAATTACTAAATTCCTTACAGAACGAGCAATAGCAGTCTCATTTTTGGTTGCGATCAAGTCTGAATTGATAGGATTGACCTGAAATGTCATACTCAGGTCCTTAAATCCCCTACTAACCCTTTCTACAGGCATGAAACTACAGTAAATATAAGTTATTTATTCACGTTCTTTCGCAATCTTCCAGAAATAATCATCCTGATCACCCATTCCATCATACTCTCTACCATTTTCTACCTGATAATACTGTGTAGACACCTTAAAGTCAGGTTGTTTAGGTTCTTTAGGTGTAATACTATTATCATATATTCTCATTCTATTGTTTGGGTACAGTGCATACTGTCCATTATCAAGTTCAATGAGGTTATGTGACTTATGTTCTGCAGGTGTTTCACTTGTAGAGTAATCTACAAAGTCAGGGTTGTCATGATAGTTATCCAGAGTGGCAACATAAGTGCCTTTCATGGTCCCATGATCCCTTGTATACAATTCATATGACATAGAACCTATGAATTGCTTTTGGATTGCTGTGACCCCATAATCCATGCAGTTCCAAAACTGTAGATTAAACAGATTCATATCAGGATCTGGTATCTCAGGATCAGTTAAGAATGCACTGATAGGTAACTTGTCAAACATTGCAGCATATTCTGGTAAATATGTCTCAAAATAAAAAGCACGTCCAGGCATGCTTTTAGCAGATACCCAGACGCCCTTTGTAAATTCACCAAAACCATGTTTGAAGTCAGTTAGATACTCCTTTCTTACCCATACCTCAATGGCAGGGAGATTACAGATGAGTGAACTCATTACTTACCTTGCCCCCTGTACTTTTTCTTTGCTTTGTTAGAACTGGTAGCAGCATACTTGGTGTGCTTACCATATCCTTGACTAGTCTTCTTGGGTATGCTCTCTACAAAGTCATTACCAGAGAGAGATTTACGAATTGGCATTAGTCTTGATCCTCCAGATCTTTCATTACTTTTTCAGATATCGCCAATAGATTGGTGACATGTTTAATGTTTTCTATGGAATGCATCAGGTCAGCAATGTGTTTGCTCACATATGGTTCCTCACTTCTTGCACTAAAAGCAAGAGCATTTCTTAAGTTTTCTTGTGCATCATCCAGTGAGTCTTGCACTTGTTTTGATAGTGTCATGAGAGGCTCCCTAGATAACTCTTGTTTTCTCATGACCCACTCTAATTCTTGGATCACACCAAATCTCCTCACCTTGCTCAATTGCATCTAAGCAGAATGATACATCCTCTCCACACATATCCTGCACTGCCCCAGACTCAAACACTTGCATCTTGGGTGCAAACCAAGGATAAGGTAGATTCTCAAAGACTCCCTTCTTAATCAAGACCCATCCAAAACCAGTGTAGTCTACTGTGAAAGGCTTTCTTCTCTTACTGATAGATTCCACAGTCTCATGATTCATTACGCCACCATTCTTTCTGAAATCATCTTCCTCTAACCAGTGAGCAACTGAGGTGGTTGTCCCATCTTCAGTAGCATACCAACCTGCTGAGATCTTTCTCTCATCTCCCTCTGCAGGAATTGCCATGTCACAAAGTTGCCAGAACTTTTCTGTGGTAAAGACAATATCAGAGTCAATCCATAACTGATAGTCATATTCTAATTTACCATCCCAAGGTACTTGCTTTGGTCCTCTGAGTACATTTGCACCAAGAACCTTACATCTAGCAAAGTTCACCATTGAAGAATAGTCTTGACTAATCTGAATAGACATACCATTCTGTACCATGTCAAAACATAGTTGTACAAAGTTCTTCAGAAAGATATAACTACATCCTCTACCAGGTAAACAGAATACTATTGTCTTACCTTTCATTCTCTCCTTGATTGCATCATAATCCCAATCCTCTGCCTTGGGTTTAGGTGCTGCTGCTTTCACAGTAAATCCTTTTGCCATAAGTTCGTAATACCTTCAATTCAATTATACTATCATATATGTAGAATGTCAATAAGAATCCTCTTCCCACTTATGTTTGTAGATAACCCTACCTGGTCCTCCAACTCCTGCTTTGGGACCTAACTTAATATATGATAAGTCTCTCTCAGTATAATCTGTCTTGAGCAATCCTACCATGACATTCAGTAGTTGCCATTTCTCCTCAAAATCTTCCTCACTTAAATTGCAATATAATACTCTGTCTCTTGCATATATGTGATAACTGGTTGTCTCCATAATATTAGCAATTAAACACTTTATATATGCTCACTGCAATTACTCCAAGGGCAGTCCACATACAAAAGTTAAATATCCTGAAAGGTAATAGAATGAAAAACTTCATGGGCAATTTTTTTTAGGCAAAATTTTTTTTTATATCTCTATATCTCTATGTCAATTTGTCACCTCTGTAGGTTAGGGTAGTTTGGTTTTTTTCGCACGCCCCCCACAAAATAACACACACCCACACAAATAACTGGCAATACACTAACACCAACACACATAAAATAGGGGTGCTAATTAACACATAGCACCCACACAGTTCTTATAACTTATAACACTGTATCTTCTGTCTCTACAATATCATCTAGGACTGTTAATATGTCTGCTCCAGTATCAACAACATCTAGCAAGAAAAGTGCGAAGTTCTTAGACATAATCATCATAATAAAGTGTACAGAATAGTTTAGAGACTTACTCAGGTCTAATAACATTTAGTGTGTGTTATTCACAGTTCTTCAATATAACTTTCCACCTCTTCATTGTCCTCTAATTCAAATAACTTTCTCCAGTCAATTTGCCTTGCATTAAAATCATCTTGTACCTGTAGAGTTAGTGTTACTCTCACAGTCTTATTAGTGGTGGGAGTGAAAAGAACTGACATGAAACTTAGGGGGAGATTGTGTTAGTTTCTATAGTGTTATTATACTGTGATTCACTATACATGTCAAGTGCTATTATGTATAAAATGTTGTATGTGTGGAAAACATAATTTCTCAGTAACATAACAACAACTCTCTTGACATTTGGGGGAGTTTCTGTTAGACTGCTCCCCAAGATCACTATAAAATCTATCATTTAGTGACCCAATTAAGACTCCTATTTATCACCTCACAAAAACACTCATATACATTTAGTTTAACCTTTTCCACTGTTAATTGATACTTTTCCACAACTATTCCTCACTATCTGTGGAAAACTACACCATTTAGAGTAATAATCATCATGTACGATTGCATTGTAGAATGTATCTGAATAAGTGTAATCTGTCATGGTTGCTATAAAGTTGCTACCTCTATTCTGGGAGACATTGTTCATACTTTTGTCCTCAATTGTACTTCTATTATATCACATATAATGTCCAATTCTTTTACTAATTCTGTATCATCATTGCCTTGCATATATCCTTCTAAACTATAAAGAATAGTCTGTAAATCATCATTAGTTAAGTTCATAC
>Ga0098037_1000211_pt1 | contig 33663 bp, 46 predicted proteins | sample 5_EtaG_FD_75050 | JGI IMG/M metagenome (GOLD analysis project Ga0098037, IMG submission 75050) | Marine viral communities from the Subarctic Pacific Ocean - 5_ETSP_OMZ_AT15132 metaG | ecosystem: Environmental > Aquatic > Marine > Oceanic | place: Pacific Ocean | collected 2015-01-08 | reverse complement strand
TTATAGAATGGGATGGAATGTAAAAGGTAAAAAGAAATATGAGATTAACTACGGTATAGATCTTATAAGAAGATACAGATTAAACGTGACTAAAGATAGTACTAATGCTATAAAGGAATTAGAGAGCTATAAGTTTATAGAGGATAAAAATGGTAACCCTACAAATAAGCCATTAGACAAAAATAATCACTTCTGTGATAGTCTACGTTATTCAGTAGTACATAAATTGTCTTATCCTAATTACGGTAGATACGCTATAAAATAAAAAAAGGAGGGAAGTCCTAAGACCTCCACTCCTATCACGAAACACACAACCGATCAAAGTGAGTGTCGTGTTTGACTAAACATTATTATGAAATCAGATCGATCGGAATTCAGTTTTATCCATTATAGTCTGCCTTTTAAATAATCATCCACCAAATCTTGTGGAGTTATATTAGGTCTGTGTATAATGTCTAAGAAATTCTTAGCATCCTCTAGTAAAGTATTATGATAATTTTGTTCATTGTAAAGATACTCTGTATAATCTAAAGCATTAGTTTTTACAGCACCAAAATTAAAGAATATGTCCGATGTATCAATATCTACTTTAGACTTGAACATCGTTTGTGTAGTTTGTGTTTGTGTTTTCATACTGCTAATATACAACATTTTTTATTAATAATACAATTTTAGCAAAAAAAAACCTACTAATTAAAGTAGGCTTAATTTTAAATATAAATAAATTCTAGAAGTGAGGGTCTTGATATTGACGAGCAGTACCGAAATGTAAATTTATTCTAGACGATCTTTTCTTATATACAGTATAACCCTCTAAAGCTTTTCTTTCATCGTACATAAGATCGAAACATTTTCTACCTATTTCAGTAGTATCAGCCCAATCCCAAGTAGAACCATATTTTTCTATGATCTGATCTTGTACTTCTGGAATCCAATGAACTTCATGGTAAACTCTCTTGAAACAAGGATAACCTTTATACGTACCCATTTCAATAACCATCTCTTGTCCATTAGGCTTAGATTCAAAAGTATGTTGTTGATTGTTGTAATAATCTGAATCAGCAGTTGGTATAGCGTTAAGCTCTCTAATTTTAATTCTCTTACTTGATATGTTCTCAATAACTTCGTAAGGGTATCGATCAGAACCGATACTTTTAGTAATGCCTGTACCTACAGGATAATCGTTTAAATTAATTTGTGTGTTTTTCATATAGCTAATATAATAAATTTATAATACACTGAACAATTTTTATAAATTTTTTTTTAGTAAAGTTATTTTTGTTATTATATATATATGAACGTAAAGGTAAAAGTGCCAACAACTTTGTCTGAATTAACTTTATCTCAGTATCAAAAGTATTTAAAGATACAGAGCGAAAATGAGGACAACACGTTTATAGCACAAAAAATGATAGAGATATTCTGTAACCTACCATTAGAAAAGGTTATAAGAATGAAATGGAGAGACGTAAAAGAAATAACAGAAGAGTTAGGAGAATTATTTGATAGAGAGTCAACTTTTATTAAGAAGTTTACATACAAAAATCAGAACTATGGTTTTATTCCTAACTTAGATGAAATTTCATTTGGAGAGTTTGTAGATCTAGATTCTTGTTTACAAGATTGGCAAAGAATGCATCATGCTATGCAGATCTTATATAGACCTATTGATATACAAGTAAGAGGTAGATACAATATAAAAGATTATGATGGTGTGTTAGATGACGAAATGAAAGATATACCTTTAAACATAGCTCTAGGATCGGTTTTTTTTTTGTTGAATTTAGGCAAAGAGTTGTCGGAAGTTACGATGGACTATTTCAACAAGGGGATTCTGGAGGGACATTCACAAGTGAAGGAGGATTTAATGCCAAATGGAGTTGGTATCAGAGCTTTTTCCAGGCAAGTCAAGGTGATATTAGAAGGTTTGAAGATATATCCAAACTCAGGTTACATAAAGTATTAATGTATTTAGAATATATAACAGAAAAGGCAACGTTAGAAAATCAAAGATTAAAAAGAAATTATGGCAGATAAAGCACAAAGAGGATTCTACTTAGTAACTGAAGCAATAAGAGACGAATTAATACTTAATCAAGGTATTAAGACTGCAACCTTTGGAGATATATCTGATATAGATTTACAAAAACAAACTATGTTTCCTTTAGGTCATGTAATAATAAACAATGTAACTAATTTAGAAAAGGTGTTACAGTTTTCTTTTACAGTACTTACTATGGAACAAATTGACTCTGTAAATGAATATGTAGATGATCTATGGACAGGTAATTCTAACATGCAAGATATTTTAAACACACAATTAGCTGTATCAAATGGTTTAATTGCAAAATTAAAAAGAGGGCAGTTATATGCAGATGGCTATGAATTAGTAGGTAATCCTACATGTGAACCTTTTTTCGATAGGTTTGAAAATATACTAGCAGGATGGGCTACAACCTTTACAATACAAATATTTAATGACACAAGCGCTTGTTAATGGATTTTAAAAGGACAAAAGAAATATTAGTAGAATTTGCTAGCGCAGTAGTTAAGTTAGCTAAAAGAAATGCTAGAAAGAAAAAGGCTAGTGGTTCTCTACAAAGATCTATAAGTTATAACTTACATGAGAGTGAAAACTCAATGGAGTTAGATTTTAAAATGAATAGCTATGGTAAATATGTAGATGCTGGTGTAGATGGAAAGAAAGTTAAATATGGCTCTAGAAAGTTTGGATTGCCAACGTATAGTTATAAAGACAAAATGCCTCCTACTAAAAAGTTAGATAAATGGGTAGTTAGAAAAAACCTTAAAGGAATAAGAGACGCTAAAGGAAGATTTAAAAATAGACAATCACTTTTATTTGCAATATCAAAGAGTATATTTAGAAGAGGATTTAAACCAACGTATTTTTTTACACAAGCATTTGAACAAGAATATAAAAAACTACCATCAGAATTCTTAGACGCATATTCTTTAGATGTATTAGATTTTTTAGAACAAACAACAAAGACGCAATAACATGGCATTAATAAGATTAAGATCACCATATTTTATAGAACACACAGCTAGTCAAAATGTAGGCTCAGCTGATTTAAAAATAACAATAGGAGGTGTTACAAGATATGTAATACAAAAAGACACAACGTCTAATGCTGTATCATTTGAGGTTTCTGAATTAATAAGAGAATATTTATCACCAACTTTTAGTGGCACACTTCCTGTGTCAGCTACTGATATTGCAAGTTTAACAGTTAATGCAGATATAGATTTAGACTTTTACACTAATAACAAAAAAGTAAGAGCAGCAAACACAGCTGCAGGTAGTCCAGACACACCTATAGGATCTGAACATGAAGATTATAACATATATGGTTTTGAAGCATATTCAGAGTTTACAGAAGGAAAAAACCATGTACTATCAACAGGACAATTATTACAAAGTGCAACGATTGTTTATTTACCAGAAAACACAGCTAGTTTTATACCTGTAGAATCATCTAATGCTGTTTCTTATTTTGCAATAGCAAGTAACGTTGCTGATGGAACTGAAGTAGAACCAGTTACTAATTTATTTATAAAAGTTAAAAGAATTTGTGAACCTGTTTTTGATATAATTAGATTAGTTTTTTTAAACAAGTTTGGCGCACTACAAGAGTTTTATTTTAACAAAAAAAATACAATAGCTTTAAACGTAAGTCAGCAAGATTATGAAAGCAAGCTTTTAACAGCAAACACCAATTATAGTATAACCGCACATCAAAAATACGTATATAATAAACAAGGTTTACAAACAATAACATTAAACACAGGTTATATAGACGAGGCTCAATTTGAAACTATAAAGCAAATAATATTATCAGAACAAATGTGGGCACAAATAGGAGCTAGTACTTTTCCTATCAACGTAGTATCAAATTCTTTAACAAAGAAAACAAAAATTAATGACAAATTAGTAAATTACAGTTTAGACTTTGAGTTTGCTTATGATGTTATAAATAGCGTGAGATAATGACTAAATTTGAATTATACATTAATAGCCAAAGAGTTGAGTTATTTAAAGATGAAAGTGTAAGTTTAACAGAGACAATACAAGATGTAAGAGATATATCTAAAGTGTTTACAGACTTTACAAAACCATTCACGTTACCAGCATCGGACACAAATAATAAAATATTTAAACATTACTATAGATTTAATATTGCAGAAGGATATACCTATGATGCAAGAAAAATGGTAGATGCCAAAATAGAACTTAATACTATACCATATAAAGATGGAAAGATTAGACTTGAAGGAGTTGATTTAGAAAACAGTAAACCTAAAGCTTATAGAGTTACTTTTTTTGGAAACACGATAAATTTACCTAACACGTTAGGAGACGATGAGATAAACTCTTTAACATGGTTAAGTAACTTCAATACTACTTATAGTTATAGTGAAATAGAAAATACTATAATAAGTACAACAGGTAAAAACTTTACTGTAGACAGTATACTATACACAGCTGCATTAATAGTACCTTTAATTTCTAATACAACAAGACTTTACTATGATTCAACTTTAGAAATTCCTTATTTAAATACAGATGGAACAGTAAATTCTCTTTTAGGGGGTAATTTATATCCAACTAATGCATCTAGTCCAGGAGTAAATGATGTACATGGAGTATATTTTGAAGATCTAACATACGCAATAAAAGCACATTTAATTGTAAAAGCTATCGAAGATCAATACGATGATATTGTATTCAGTGATGACTTCTTTGATCTTACAAATGGTCCTGATACATATAAAAATTTATACGTATTGTGTCAAAGAAAAGAGGGTAGAATATTTGAAGACATGACAGTATTCGAAAAGATTATAGATAATTTTGAAACTAAAGGTAATTTAAATATAGCAGTATCTGGAGCAGCAGTAAGAATATTTAATTTAAATCCTAACCAAACTGTTTATGGTGTATGGACTATAAATAGTCAACAAGCTTACCCAACATTTACAGCAGTATTAAGAGAAGGAAGTGAAGAAGTGTTACGTAAAGAATTTACAGGTGGTACTAATACTCAAGGAATAGTAAGTCAACAATTAACTAATACAAGTCAAGGATACACTTTAACAATAGAGACTCAAAGTGGTTTTATAATACCTAGTGTAACATTTCAAGGTACAACTCCAAATGGTAACTCATTAACTGCTCAAACAACTTCACAAATAGATGTCCAAAACGAAAAGGAGTTTATAATACAAAACCATTTACCAAATTTAAAAGTAATAGACTTTTTAACAGGACTTTTTAAAATGTTTAATTTAACAGCTTTTCAAAAAGATGGAATAATACATGTAAAGACTTTAGATAGTTTTTATACTAACGGAACTATAAGAGATATTACAGAGCACGTAGACCCACAAACAATACAAATTGATAAAGCTTTACCATATAAAAAAATTAAATTTAAATATGAAGATACAGATTCAATATTAGCTAAACAACATTTTGAAACACAAGGTACGAGATGGGGTGCTATGAGTTATTCTGAAACAGGAGATTTAAATTCTAATCCTAACGAGTTTATAGTAGAAGCACCTTTTGATCATTTAAAGTATGAAAGAATAAACGCGAGTAATACAGATATACAATGGGGCTTTTTGGCAGATGAAAAAAACGAACCTTATTTTGAAAATGCAGTTTTATTTTTAGGTGAGTTTGTGCAAACTAATAATGATTTAAGATTCTTGCAATCAACATCAGGAACTGGAGCTATTAGAGATATTAACAAGTATTGGATGCCATCTAATACTGTGAGTAGAGATTCAACAGTTAGCAAAGAAAGTATACATTTTAATATTGAATTAAGCGAGTGGACTAGAACCTCTGCTTTTACTGAAACACTATTTGATAAATATTACAGATTTTACATTGCAGGTATATTTAACTCTGCAAAGAGATTAACAAAAATATCAGCTAGGTTGCCAAAAAACTTTATACTTAATTATACTTTAGCTGATACAGTTATGATAGATCAAGAAAAGTATAAAATAAATAGTATAACCACGGATTTACTTACAGGTAAAAGTCAATTAGAATTATTAAATGAAACAGTTAACGATGCAGCAGTAGTACAAGATGATACAGGTGGAGAGGGAGGTCAAACTGGTGTACCTGAAACAAACGTATTGACTTTATATCAATGTGATAGTCCTAACGCAACTTTTGAATCTGCTAGTACGTTAGCAACGTTAAATTTAGCTATTAACACAAGAGTTGTAGATTCATCAGGAAACACTTACAGGGTAACAGGTAATAATGTGCCAAATACACATACAGCGAAAACAGTTACATCAACAGGTCTAACAAATTGCTCTACTACACCAGTAGTTCCACCAACTTATTATTATGGTATTACTAGATGTAGTGATGGTGCTACAAATTTAAGAACCGGACAAGATATAAATACATTAACTGGAGTTGCAACAACACAACAAGTTTTTGACACATCAAATGTAAAATATACAATTAGAACTTCTAATGCTTTAGCAGCTATCCCATCAGTAGGTAATGTTACGACACCAAGTCCAGCACAGTTAACATGTTCAGGTAATACAACCACTAACTATTATCAACTAAATCCTTGTTGTAGTGGAACTGTTGTTATAGGTAATAGTAGTAATGCTTCTTTAAGTGGTACGTTTATTTATCAGAATCAAACTTATGTCGTGTCTCCGACTTCTACTCCTGGTACTATAGGTGTAGATATTCAAACTTTACCAACAGGCACTTGTCCATATTTTTATTATAGCTTAAATGACTGTAGTAATACATCTACTATTGTACATTATGCTAGAAGTAATTGTTCTAACTTAAATGGTAGTGCTTTAACTTACAGTGGAACTTGTTACAGGGTAGTAACTACAACAAATACAAGTGGAACTATTAATCTAGACTCATTGTCTTCTTGTTCACCGTGTGGCTCATCACCAGCTACAGAATACTATTTATTGAGAGACTGCCAAACTTCAACACAAGTAGTAACTACTACTACAACTAATGATGTAAGTTTAACAGCTAATCCTAATGTAACAGGTGCATCAAGGGTACAAGACAATACAACAGGTAAATGTTACACTGTCAATGCAACAACGACAGATCCTAGTTTATATAACACACAAATAGGGGCTATTACAGATTTAAATGTTTTAGGATGTCCTAGTACTCCTTGTACGACTGTTCAATATTATGAATTAGAACAATGTAGTACAGGAAATCAAAATTACATAAGTGGTCAAACAACAGATCAAATTACATTATCAACAAATGACATGGTTCATAGTGGTAGTACATCAGGCCCTCTATATAAAGTAATAGGGACAACAACTAGCGGAACATCTGTAGGTACAGTTGTTACAAGTACGGCCACAGTATGTCCATCATATTATGAATTGAGACAATGTTACACGTTACAAGGCTCATATAGAACTAATCAATCAGTAACAGATATTTCTTTAAGTGTAAATGATAGAGTTCAAGATTCTAATGGTATGCCATACACTGTAGTATCAATTGGTGTAACAGGTGGTGGGTATGCAAACGTGGGAACCGTAACAGATACTGGTCAAACTGGATGTCCAACAATAAACAGCAATACCTTGTTTTATACTTTACAAAGATGTAGTGATTCAGTTACTGGGTTTTTATCTTTACAAACAGTTAATGATATAAGTTTAAATAATGGAGATGTAGTAGGATTAGGAGGACCATCAGGACCAACATATCAAGTAGTAGGTACTGGAGTTATAACAACAGGAACACAAATAGGTGTTATTGCAGATACAGGTAACACAAATTGTCTTACACCTGTTACACCACCAGTACAACCACCTGGAACAATATACTATGCTAGGTTTATTAGTTGTGATGATCCTACAGGTCTTATAATAGATGTTTTTAGTTATTCACAAATTAGCACATGGTGGGTTATTAGTGAAGTAGGTTCATTTGAATGTTACAGATGGGATAGTAATCATCAAGGAGTTCAACCTTTAGAATTAAATAGCACTAATTTTAATATATTTTCAACAGAAAATACTTCAGGAGCTAATTGTATTGATTGTAATAATCAAGGACCTCCACCTCCACCACCTCCACCACCGCCTGCTCCTACTTGTTTTCAAGTTGCATTGTATAAAAGTGCAATATCAGCTTTTGATTTATGTAGTCAAACCCAACAAAGAACTATGAATTTAAATGCATCTACTATTCAAGCTGCATCAGCAGTTTATTCTAATACTGATTGTACAAGTTTGCTAAGTACATCACAATACATAACAGATGTACCATCAGGAAATTATTGGTATTGGAATGGAAGCACATTAGCAGGTCCCTACACAGCAAATTGTCCATAATGAAAGAGATAGAAAACTTTATTACATCGCAAGAGTCTGAATATTTAATTAGAATGATCGATAGATTTGCACAAAGATCTATGGTAGTAGGACAAGGTGATAAAATGATAGATTATAGTAGTCATAGAACATCCTCAACATCTAATCTTATATCAGACGATCCTACAGTTGAGTCAATACAATCAAGAATTGCTAGATACCTAGGTGTACCAGTGACTAAAGGAGAATCTTTACAAGGACAAAGATACGAGCCAGGTCAATTTTTTAAAAGTCATGTCGATTACTTTAATAAAAGTGATTATGATAAAAACTGTTTAGCTAGTGGAAATAGAACATTTACTTTTATGATTTACTTAAATGACAACTTTAGTGGAGGGACTACAAATTTTAAACATTTAAACATGGAGATAGTTCCTAAAGCATATAAAGCTGTTGTATGGAACAATTTACAACATGGAATACCTAATGAATACATGCATCATAGCGGTGAAGAGGTCACAAAAGGAGTTAAATACATAATTACATCTTGGTGGAGAGAGAATGTGTGGAATAGTGGTGAAGATCAGAAAGAATATGAGAAAAAACTAAAAAGTAGTCAATTAAGTATTATATAAATATATGCTAAGCAATATAGTCGACTTATTACAAATAGTAAATGGTGAAACTGAGAACATAAAGTTTGCACAAGGTTCTAATTATTTACCTGATAACTGGAAAGATAGCATAAATATTGCTAAAAAAATGGCTAAATGGGAATTAGATAAAAAATAACCGATGGCAAGAGAAAAAGAAATAGTACTAAAAGCACGTGTAGATAGTCAACAAGCAGACCAAGCTATTAATGAATTATCACAAGATACTCAACAATTAGAAACAGATATGGATGCAGTAGGTGATACTACTGATAAAGTAACTGGTGGAATGTATACCGCTTTTACTGGTGTTACAAAGGCAGTTGGAGGTGCTATTAAAAGTCTTAGAACGTTAAAAGGTGTTCTTATAGCATCTGGAATAGGTTTATTTGCAATTGCAGTAGGATCGGTTGCTAAAGCATTTACTAATTCGGAAGAAGGTCAAAATAAATTTGCTAAGTTAATGGGCCAAATAGCTGTTGTAACTGGTAATGTTTTTGATATAATGGAAGATTTAGGTAAATCTATTCTAAATCTTGGAAAAGTATTTAGTAAGTTAATAAAAGGAGATATTGGAGGAGCAGCGTTAGCTTTTAAAGAAGTTAGAGGTAATATAGATGATGCAGTAGAAGGTGTTAAGAATTTTGGAGAAGAAACACGTAAAGAAATTAAAGTAGCAGGTGATTTAGCAGACGCAAGAGCTAGAGCAGATAAAATAGAAAGACAGTTACTTGTTGATAGAGCTAAAGCAGATAGAGAAAGAGCAGACTTATTAGAAAAAGCAGTAGATAGAGATAGGTTTACAACAGAAGAACGTATTAAATTTTTAGAAGATGCTAGTGCTTTAGAGGAGGAGATTACTGAAAAAGAAATTAACCTTGCAAAAATTAGATTACAAGCTAGAGTAGAGGAGAATAAACTATCAGGTTCTACAAAAGAAGATCTACAAGAAGAAGCAGAGCTAAGAGCTCAAGTGATACAACTAGAAACATCTAGGTTAACTAAGCAAAAAGAGGTAACATCACAAATAATTGGTTTAAGAAACGAAGAAAAAACTGCAAAAGATAACTTTAGAAATGCGGAACGAGAAGCGTTAGCACAGACAGAAGATGAAAAACTAGCACTTGTAATTTTAAAAGAACAAGAGAGGTTTGAAGCGTTAATACAACAAGCTGAAGAGTTGAAGGAACCTACTGAAGAATTAGAAATTGCAAAATTAAATGCAATACAAAAGATAAGAGATGATGCAAACGCATTGGCATTAAAAAAACAAAAGGAAGCTGATGATAAAGCGCTAGATGAAAAAGTAAAGCTTGCTGAAATGGAAAAAAAGGTAGAGCAATCTAAATTAGATGCTGCAATGGAGTTATCAGCATTAGGAATTGGATTATTAGTAGAAGGATCTAACGCAGCAAAAGCATTAGGTATAGCAAATGCAATAATCTCTACATATTCAGGAGCGGCACAAGTTTTAGATGACCCAGAACTACCTTTGTTTGCTAAGATAGCAGGAGTTGCAACAGTATTAGCAACAGGATTTCAACAAATACGTGCAGTACAACAAACACAAATTCCAGTTTTAAGTGTAGGAGGTGTTACAGCTCAAGGAGGTGCTGCTGCTCCAGCACAACCAATACAAGCGCCTAATTTTAACGTAGTAGGAGCATCGCCAATAAATCAATTAACTGCTGCTATATCAAACCAACAGTCTCAGCCTGTTAGAGCTTACGTTGTAGCTAATGATGTTACAACAGCACAGAGTATAGATAGAAATATTGTAAAAACTGCAGGAATTTAACAAAACACATTATATAAATATGAAGATTATAGAATTAATATTAGATGAAAATTTAGAGTTTAATGGAGTAGACGCAATATCTATTGTAGAAAATCCAGCAATACAAAGTAATTTTGTTGCATTAAAAGATGAACAAATAAGATTAGCAGAACTCAATAAAGAAAAAAGGTTGTTATTAGGTCCTGTGTTAATTCCTAACAAACCTATTTTACGAAATGGTGATCAAGAAGATTACTATATATACTTTAGCAAGGACACGGTAGAGAAAGCTAGTCAAATGTATTTAAAAGAAGGAAATCAACACAATGCATCTTTAGAACATGAGTATAGTCTAAAAGGATTAACTTTAGTTGAAAGTTGGATTGTAAATGATGAAGTACATGATAAAAGTAGGCTATATGATAACACAAAAGATGTTCCAGTAGGAACTTGGATGGGAGCAATAAGAGTTGATTCAGATGAAGTATGGGATAATTACGTAAAAGAAGGAGTTGTTAAAGGTTTTTCTATTGAAGGCTACTTTGCAGATAGAGCAGACTCACCAAACGAAGCTATAAACGACTTATTAGCAGAACAACAATTATCTGATATTAAAAACTTATTAGTAGAACTAGAAACTAAAGTTATTGATGATAATTTTGCTATTATAGATGATCGATTAGCTTATAGTACAGAAGATAAAGCGTTGTTAGTCGCTTCTAATATAGGTTGTGAAGGTGTACATGAACATGAAGTAGAAGGGAAGACTTGGTATATGCCGTGTGAACAACATGAACTAAAAAAACCTTGTACACCTGGCTACGAAATGTATGGTTGGAAAATGAAAAACGGTAGAAAGGTTCCTAACTGTATACCTCAAAAATAATATAATGGCTAAGAAGTTCTATACTGCTACTGAAATATTAAAGAAAAAGGTAAGAAGAAAAGGAGTGCATGCTAAAACTAAGACAAGTAAGTTAAAGGCTAGTAAGAATTATAAGAAAACATACAAAGGTCAAGGAAGATGAAGAAACAAACAAGAAAAAACCCCTCTCCATCGTACACAAGTCCAATAAGATCAACTAGAGGATGTTTGTGTGACGATAATACTTACCATCCTAAATGTTGTGATGGTACTTTATGGGCTCAGGGAGTGGGTAAAACTGAAACGTAGTCCAAAAACATAAAAAAAAAACTATATAATATTATAAAGATATGAAAGCAAGTGATACAATTACTAAAATCAAAACTTTGTTAGGCATGGAATTGTCAGAGAACAAAGCTGCAGAGGTAGAAGTTAAAGCAGAAGAAGTTGTTTTAGCTACTATGAATCTGGAGAACGGTACAGTACTAGAAAGTGAAGAGTTTACTAAAGGCAATGAAGTGTTTATTGTTACAGAAGACGAACGTGTTCCAGTACCTATCGGAGAATATCAGCTCGAGGATGGTAGAATGTTAGTTGTTACTGAAGAAGGAATCATTGACAGTTTAACCGAAGCAAATGAAGAAGAAGCTAAGGAAGAAGTGGAAGCTGAAAATGAGGAATTAGGTAACGAGTATCCTACAAAAGAAGAGTTTGATGCATTAGTTAAGAGAATAGACGAACTTACATTAAGTTTATCTGAGTCTAAAGCTAAACACGAAGAAGAAGTAACTGAACTAGAGACTCAGTTATCTGAGTTACCAGCTGCTAAGCCTATTACACATAGTCCTGAAGCTAAAGCTAAAGAAGTAGAGTTTCAATTTAGTTCAAATAGAGCGGAAACTTCTCTAGATAGAATAATGAAAAAGTTAAGTTAATAAAAATAAAATTTTAAAATAAAAATCAAATGAGTAAACCTACAATTACGACAACCTATGCCGGGGAAAGTGCGAAAAAATACATCGCGGCGGCATTACTTTCAGGAACTACACTAGATAATGGTGGAGTAACTGTTATGCCAAACGTAAAACACAAAAGTGTTATACAAAAGGTAGCCGCATCAGGCTTAATTAAAAATTCCACTTGTGACTTTGATGACCAAGGAACTGTGGCTGTAACAGAAAGAGTTCTTCAAACAGAGGAGTTTCAGGTAAATGTAAAGTTCTGTACTAAACAATTCGTAGATTCATGGGAATCAGCTGAATTAGGAGTTAGTGCATTTACAAATATGCCATCAAGATTTTCAGACTTTATTATTGCAAACTTTGCAGATCAAATTGCTGCTTCAGTTGAAACTAATATATGGACGGGAACTAACGGAAACGCCGGAGAAATCGATGGGTATGAAACATTATGGGCTAATGATGCTGATATTATTGATGTACCAAATCCAGTTGCAATTACACATGCAAATGTAATAGACAAAATGGGAGCAACTATGGATTTATGTCCTAACACTATTTACGGTAAAGACGATCTTAAATTATATGTATCTAAAGATGTAATGAAAAACTACATTAGAGCATTAGGTGGTTATGCAATCGGTGCTGGTGCAAATGGATATGAAAACAAAGGTCAAATGTGGTATAACGGTCAAGCTTTAACGTTTGATGGTATTCCATTATTCATGGCTTCTGGTATGTCTACTAACACAATGGCAATTGCACAAACTTCAAATCTTTACTTTGGTACTTCAGTACTAAGCGATTTAAACGAGGTTAGAGTAATTGATACTTCTGAGACGCTGGGTGACAGAAACGCTAGATTTGTTTCTAGATTTGCTTACGGGATTCAATACGGATTGGGTGCTGAGATTGTGCTTTATAACGCATAATTTATAAATAAATAATAATCAAGTATAAAGGAGGTGTAAAAGCCTCCTGATACTAAAAAAAACAATAATATGGCTTGTAATTTAACTACAGGAAGAATAGTACCATGTAAAAATAAAGCTGGATCGATAAAGACAGTTTTCTTTGCAGATTTTGGAACATTAGGTGATATAACTGAATCAGCAGGTTTAATTACTGGTTTTAGTGGAACGCCAGTGTTCTTTAAATATGATGTAAGAGGAACTTCAAATTTAGATACAGTAGTAACATCTTCAAGAGAGAACGGTACAACTTTCTACACTGAGACATTAACACTACAACTGCAATATTATGATAGAGCAACTTCTGAAGAAATCAAGTTATTAGCTGTAGGTAGACCACATATTGTAGTGGTAGATGCAGATGATAATTATTTATTAGTTGGTAAGGTAAATGGAGCGGATCTCACGAACGGAAACTTTACTGTTGGTGCCAACATGGGAGACTTTAACGGGTTTAATTTAACATTTGAAGCTCTAGAGACTGCACCTCCTACATTTGTAACAGGTTCAGTAATAGAAGCTTTAGATAGTACAACTCAAATTAGTGCTTTTCCTACATCATAATAGTTAAGTGTTTTTCTAATTAAAGAGGGCTTCGGTCCTCTTTTTTTTTTAATAAAATTGTACAGAATATAAAAAAAACTAAAAAAGTTATTATATATATATGATATATCTAAGTACTGCTACATCTCAGCAAACTTTTACTTTTATTCCTAGAGAATTTGCTATAAATGTAAGGGTTGAAGTTAGAGATGAACAAACTGGTGAAAAGCAAACACAAAATTTACCATTAGGTACATTAAGTGGCTTTAGTTCTTTGACAGTAGCCTTAAATAATCTAATAGAAGGAAGGTTTTATGAATTAACAGTTGTATCAATAGGGTCAAACTGGGATAGTGTGACACAATTTTGGAACCTATTAACTATTAATTGGGAACAAGGAATAACGAGATCAGGGTCTGCATGGAATTTTGCAACAAATGATTGGAATGAGACAACAGGAAATTGGGATACTGTAAGATCTGCTAGAGAATTAATTATATATAAAGATAGGATATTCTGTACTAATCAAACTATATCACAAGGTGCAAATGAATATTTCAGTCCAATAAAAGATGTTTACAAAGTAAGTACATCAAGAAATAATAAGTATAAAGTATACAACGGATAGTTATGAGTAGACAACACAGGAAGCCAAAGTTTGATGGAGACATAAGAGTAGTTGAGTTAAATAGTTATGTAGCACCTAAAATCATAGAAGACTCAAGAAAAGAGTTTGTAATGTATGGTGAAGACAATAATTACTATCAATATTTAATAGATATGTATAATTCGTCACCTACTAATCATGCTTGTATTAATGGTATAAGTGAAATGATCTTAGGTAAAGGATTAGATGCTACAGATTCAAGTACAAAATTAAATCAATACGCAGAAATGATTGGTTTATTTAAAAAAGATGTAATTAGAAAAGTTATTTATGACTATTATCTAATGGGAGGTGCTGCAATGCAAGTTATTTATAATAAAGGTAGAAAAAAGATAGTACAAGTTGAACATATACCTGTAGAGACACTTAGAGCAGCCAAATCAACAGAAAAAGGTGAAATAGATGGATATTACTATTATCCTAATTGGAGCGAATACAAGACATCTGACGAGCTCAAATATATTCCAGCTTTTGGAAAGAGTAAAGAACCTATAGAAATAATGTTTATTAAACCATATAAATCAGGTTACTATTATTATAGTCCACCAGCTTATACAGGAGGTTTACAATATTGTGAATTAGAATCAGAAATATCTAATTTTCACATGAATAATATTATCAACGGACTCGCGCCTTCAATGCTTATAAATCTTAACAACGGAATTCCTAATGAAGAAGAAAGAAGTTTAATAGAAAAGAAAATAGCACAAAAGTTTTCAGGTAGTAGTAATGCTGGTAGATTTATACTAAGCTTTAATGATAATACAGAGACACAAGCTGATATACAACCTGTACAATTATCAGATGCACATCAACAATATCAATTTTTATCTACAGAATCACAAGAAAAAATACTAGTAGCGCATAGAATTGTATCTCCAATGTTATTAGGAGTAAAAAATTCAACAGGATTAGGTAATAATGCAGATGAACTAGAAAAAGCGTCAATCTTAATGGATAATATGGTAATTAGACCTTTTCAAGAATTAATGATTGATAATTTTAATAAAATCTTATATTATAACGATATAAGTTTAAACTTGTACTTTATAACGTTACAACCTTTAGAATTTACTGACTTAACGAATGTAACAGATCAAGAAACAAGAGAAGAAGAAACAGGTCAGAAATTAAGTTTAAAAAAGAAGCCAAAGATCTACAGGAAAGATAATCATCCAAGTAATTTAGTAGCCGATGATTTAATAGCTTTAGGTGAAGATGAAAATTTAGAAAACTGGGATATTATTAGTGAAGAACAAGTAGATTACGATTTAGATGATAAACAAAATGAAATGCTAAAGTTAGCTAGTACTGGAACTGCAAATCCTAATTCTAAATCAGAACAAGATCAAGGTTTATTTAAAGTGAGATACCAATATGCTCCAGATATAGTTAGTGCTAATACTAGAGAGTTTTGTAGAAAAATGCTTGCTGCAAATAAAATATATCGAAAGGAAGATATATTATCTATGGATAAAAAAGCTGTTAACGCAGGTTGGGGACCTAATGGTTCTGATACGTATAGTGTTTGGTTTTATAAAGGTGGAGGATCTTGCCAACACTTTTGGATGAGAAAAGTATATTTTAGAAAAAGAAATCAACAAGGAGAATTTTTACCAAGTGATGGTTTAAATAATGATAAAACTGTAACGGTAAATGAGGCTAAAAAAGATGGGTTTAAACCTAAAAAAAATGATAATAAGGTAGCTAAGAGACCTAGAGATATGAAAAACAGAGGATTTTTAGAACCAAAAAACTTTACAACACCAAGATAAAATGGACGCAACAGTATTATTCATATCGAGAAACGATCTAGTTAAAAACACTATAATTGACGGAAACGTTCAAGCGGATAAGCTTATGCATTTTATAAAGATTGCGCAAGAGATTCACGTACAAAATTATTTAGGTACTGACTTGTACAATAAAATAGCGACAATGATTAGCAATGATACTATAGGAAGTACAGTCTATGAAACATTGTTGACTAAGTACGTACAACCAATGTTAATACATTATGCAATGGTTGACTATTTACCTTTCGCTGCTTATTCTATAAAGCAAGGAGGCGTTTATAAGCATGTCTCAGAAAATGCAGAGACAGTTAGCAAAACAGAAGTAGATTATTTAGTTGAAAAAGAAAGGACTTTAGCTGAATATTATTCTAGAAGGTTTATACAATTTATGGATTTCAATCAAACATCTTATCCAGAGTATACATCTAATACAAATGATGATATATATCCTGATCGAGATGAACCAACATTCCAAGGATGGGTATTATGAAAACATATAAACCTAAGCAAAAAACATTATAAAGTTAATGAGATATATTAATAATAAAATAAAAACAATAAAAAATGGCAAGTAGTTTAACAGGCATTAGTATTGCATCAAGTTATGACGCGCTGATAAAAGTTGGAGATAACGACGGTTTAACTTCATCTTTAAAGGTGATTTCCGATGGAGTAGGAAATGAAACTGGAATATCGTTAAATAACCAAGGAGACTTAACCGCAACAGGAACGGTTACAGCAAACTCTTTTGTTGGAAACTTGAGTGGAAATATCTCAGGTAATTCTTCCGTTTCGGGAACACTAACTTTTGGATCGTTATCAGATGGTACAATTACTATAACAGACTTTAAAGACGAGGATAATATGTCTTCGAATAGTGCAACAGCACTAGCAACACAACAATCTATAAAAGCTTATGTAGATGCGCAAGTAACAGCATCAGACTTAGACTTTCAAGGAGATAGCGGAGGAGTTCAATCTATAGATCTTGACACAGAGACATTTACTATAGCAGGAACTACAAATGAAATAGTAACAACATCAGCAGGAAATGCTTTAACAGTATCTTTAAATCCTAACATAAGTGGATTAACGTCTATAGCAGCAACAACTTTTACTGGTGCTTTAACAGGTAATGCAACAACATCTACAACTTTAGCCACATCTAGAAATATAGCTGGTGTAGCTTTTAATGGTAGTGCGGATATTTCATTAACTACAGCAAATATTACAGAAGGATCTAACTTGTATTATACACAAGCAAGATTTGATTCTGCATTTACTAGTAAATCTACTACAAACCTTTCTGAAGGGACAAACTTGTATTACACTGATGCACGAACAGATGCAAGAGTAAACTTACAAACTGGAGCAAATCTTAATTTATCTAGTAAAAGTACTTCAGATCTTTCAGAGGGGTCTAATTTATATTTTACGGACGAGCGTGTTGACGATAGAGCGGCAAATTTAATAGTAGCTTCGACAGGTTTGTCGAAAGTCTACGACGATGCAGCAGGAACATTAACGTTAACTAACACTTCACCAGATCAGACAGTAGCTTTAACTGCAGGAACGGGCATTAGTACTAGTGGTACGTATCCAAATTTCACTATTACTAATAGTAGTCCAGATCAAACAGTTGCTGTAACTGCATCCAATGGGTTGACTTCAGGAGGCACATACCCGAACCTAACAATAACAGGTGACGATGCAACTACAAGTGCAAAAGGTGTAGCAAGTTTCTCGTCCAATCATTTTGATGTTACAAGTGGAGCAGTAAATATAAAGGCAGACTCGATAGATGATACGCTAATTGATTTTGGGACTGGAGCAAATCAAGTTAGTACATCAGTATTACCAGAAGGTACAAATCTATACTATACAGCAGAAAGAGTAGATGATCAAGTTGGAAACAATTTAATTCAAGGAGGTTCAGGTATTGGAGTTGTTTATGATGACAACGCAGGTACATTAACAATAAACTCAACTGCAAGTGGAATTGGATTAGCAGATTTCTCAGCAGCAACTTCAGGAATAGGAAGTCTAGCATATAACAATACAAGTGGACAATTTTCATACGTTGGACCTAGTAAATCTGAAATAGATGGTTTAGGTATAGCTGCAACAACAGCAGCCACGTTACAAACTTCAAGAAATATTTCAGGAGTAGCATTTGACGGTTCAGCAAATATTACTTTAAACACATCAGCAATAACAGAAAATACAAATCTCTATTATACTGATGCGAGAGTACAAGCAGTTTCGATAAATGCAGTATCAGAAGATTCATCACCTACATTAGGAGGTAATTTAGCTGGAGGGTCTTATAACATAACAACAACTGGTAAGATCTATTATGCTAACATGTTTGCAAGTGAGGGTGATTTACCAAGTGCATCTACGTATCACGGAATGTTTGCACATGTACATGGAACTGGTAAAGGATATTTTGCACATGCAGGTAACTGGATTAAGTTAATAGACGAGACTAACTCAACAACAGATGTTTTAACAGAAGGAAGTTCTAATCTTTATTTTACTACAGCTAGAGCGAATAGTAATTTTGATACTAAGTTAGCAGCTGCAGATACAGATGACTTATCACAAGGAAGTACTAATCTTTACAATCAAACACATACTGGTGATGTTACGGGTGCAACTGCATTAACAATTGCAAATGATGCTGTAACACAAGCAAAAATAGCTGATGATGCTGTAGGAGCTGATCAGTTAGCAGCGGATTCAGTAGTAACAGCCTCTATAGTAGATGCAAATGTAACAACGGCTAAAATAGCTGATAACAACATTACAACTGCAAAGATTCTAGATGCAAACGTTACTACAGCTAAGATTGCTGATGATGCAATTACTACAGCTAAGATATTAGATGCTAATGTTACAACAGCAAAACTTGCAGATGATTCTATAACAGCAGCTAAAGTTGCATCAGATCTTAGAGCAGTCCAGTATATTGGATTAGATGCTGGAGACTACATGGAGTTTACTGATAATACTCAAATAGACCTTTACATAAATGGTTCTAATGAGTTTAGATTTGAAGCTGATGGAGATTTCCATGCAGATGGAGACGTAATTGCGTACAGTACGACTACACCTTCTGATGAAAGATTGAAAGAAAATGTTAAGGTAATTGAAAATCCATTAGAAAAGTTAGACAAGTTAAGAGGTGTAACATTTGACTGGATAGATAGAGAAGATAAAAGATCAGGTGGTATTATAGCACAAGAGCTAGAGAAAGTAATGCCTGAGCTTGTAAGAGAAGTTGATAGCCTTAAAAATGAGGATAGCTTTAAAGCAGTAGATTATAATGGTCTAATTGGATTATTAATTGAAGCTGTTAAAGAATTAAGTGATAAATGTAATAATTGTAAAAAATAATAAAATGGCTTTAAGAGGAGATATAACCTATACACATGTTGATACACATGAATCTGAATTAGAAGAAATTATAATTACAGATCCTGATGGAAATGAAACAACTAAAGAAGTACCTAAGCAAGTTATAACTATAAAAGATTATAATGATGTTTATCTTTGGATAAAACAAATAGATATTCAAAATGTGTTTCATCATGAAGAAAAAATTGAAGCAGTACACTATCACTATGCAGGATATAGTAGCAAAGAAGATAGAACTAATAATCAAGAGGAGTTTCTTTTTTGGAATATGAGAACTTTAGAAAACCATAATCATGATTTGAATCTATGGGAGCAATGTTATAATGATTTAAAAAGTTCAGAACCTTTTACTAATTTAGAAAATTGTTAAACTATGGCTGTACCAAGTTCAGGACAATTAAGATTAAGAGCAGATATTAATCAAGAGATAAATGGCAATGATACAGACACAAATGTATCATTAGGAACTTTATCTAATGATGCAGGTTTTACAGAACCTGATACAATGTCAGAATTTTATGGGTACACATCTTGTGGTACACCAAGTATGGGTTCAGCATCAGTATCAGGTGATCCAAATGGAGGTATTAATGGACAATCAATTTTATATACTGATGGTCCATCATGTAATGTGATTGGATGTGGGATGTATGTGGGTACTACTACTAACATAGCAAATGCTACAAAATACACTACTGCAACATCATGGGGGATTTATTCATGGAAATATTTTAATTTAACTGGATATACAAATGGTTCAACCTATTATGTATGGATATGGGCAGACAATGGATCAAATGAGGGAGTTTCTAATATGTTTACAGTTACAATTCCTGCTGCTTATATTCCAGTAAGTATAAGCTCTAGACAGTTGTCAGGAGATAGTCAAATTTATACATCTCCTAATACTGGATGTGCAAGTAATGTTATAAATTATTATCAATATGTTTTTGCTGTTAGTTCAACTATTTCAGGTGTTCTTTTTTGGCAAAAATGGAATACTAGTTATGGTCAAACTTGTTATAATCAATGTAGATTAGATTATGCAAATCAATCATTTAGTTCAGGTACTGTAACTAGGAGTTATTATTTTGAATGGAATTATAATGCTGCAGGTGGAGGTTATCAAAACTGTTTTATTTGTTATCCTATTTCATCTCAACCATATTATGTATCACCTTATGTGAGTATATCAAAGAGTGGATATACTGGTAGGACATATAGTAATTTCAATGATATGTATGTTAGGTATCAATAAACAAAATTATTAATTATAAAATGAAATAAAATGAGTTTAGATTTTGAGCCAACATTATTAGGAGTAGCAGTATATATAATTACTGTATCAGATATTAATGAAGGACTTCAAACTGTTCTAATCTTAGCAACTATAATCTATACAATAATAAAAATTAATCAATTACTAAAAAGTCAAAAAAAGAAATAATATGGTAAGAATCTTAAGATATTTAGCAAACAAATTAGAAACTTTCAATAACATGGTAGCTACTGCATGGAACAAGTGGCTTAGTAAGATTAAAATGTAATAAATGAAATTAAGCAAGAACTTAACACTAGCTGAGGCAGTAAGAAGTGAAACAGCTAAAAGACTAGGAATAGATAATAAGCCTACTACAGAACACTTAGAGAATTTAAAGATAACAGCAGAAAAACTATTTCAGCCTATTAGAGACCATTTTGATAAGCCTATATATGTGTCTAGCATGTATAGATCTGAAGTTTTAAATAAATCATTAAAGTTTGCTAGTAAAACTAGTTTACACATGACTGGTCAAGCTATAGATATAGACATGGACCATACTTCTATTAGTAACAAGGATGTGTTTAATTTTATTAAAGACAATTTAGAGTACGATACATTGATTTGGGAGTTTGGTAAAGATTCTCCTAATTGGGTGCATGTATCTTATAGAGAAGGTAAAAATAGAAATCAAGTATTAGAATCTTATAAAGAAGAACTTAATGGTTTAATTAATTATAAAATATATGAGCCAAGAAAAGAAAAAGAAAAAGTTCAAAGAAACAAAGGTGGGGAAATTCCTACTAGGAAAATCAGGACTGTTTCAAAGTCTAGCGGAAACAATACCAGATAAAGGTGTATTAGGGCTCGTTAAGAAGCTTATACATCAAGATGATAGTTTACCACAGCCAGATAAAGATACCGCTTTAAAAATGCTTGAAATAGACATAGTTGAAATTGAGTCTGTTACTAGAAGATGGGAAGCTGACGCTATGTCAGATAGTTGGCTTAGTAAAAACGTAAGACCTCTCACATTAATTTTTATTACATTTGTTTATACAGTAGGTTTTTTTCTAGAATATGAATTAGACAATATTAATCAGATCTTATTACTTATTATAGGAGCTTATTTTGGAGGTCGTTCATTCGAAAAAACCAGAACTTAGTATATATTTATAATTTAAATATAGTTATAACTCTATTATAGACTTTATAATATATATTATATATATAATACCTGTAAAATGAGTAAAAGAAAAACGTTAATAAAGAAGTTAGACAAGGTATTTAGCTTATACATAAGAAATAGAGATGCTAATAAAAAAGGTATTTGTTCTTGTTGTACTTGTAAAAAGAAATTACCTATAAAGCAGATACATTGCGGACATTTTATGAGTAGAAGACATTACTCTACAAGATGGGATCCTGAAAACACAGCTGCTCAATGTGCTGGTTGTAATACTTTTAATCAAGGTGAACAATTTAAGTTTGCTTTATACTTAGATAATAAATATGGAGAAGGTAAAGCTGAAGAATTACTACAAAAATCTAGAAAAACTACTAAATTAAGTATATTAGATCTTCAAGAAAAGTATGATTATTACAAAAAGTTATTAGATAATTTAGAAAAAAACTAAATAAATATTTTTTTTTGTCAGTATTATATTGTAATATAGCACTAGAAAACACTTACAATGTATAAAAACAACAACACTGGCGAAGAGCCAACTGCAAAAGATTCTCTACTTATTGAGAATCAATACGCTATACGAGCACTAAGAAGAGAGCTCGAAAAGCAACAATTAATCCATAATAATGAAATGGAAGAATTACGTAAATTAATACGTAACCTTAGATCTACTGTAGAACAGTGGACAAGAGAAAACAGTGATTTGTATAATCAAATAGAAAGACAAAAGTTTAACCCTAATAAAATGTACGATGGAATCCAAGAAGTATAAAAGTACTATAAGTAAATTGACTGCTAAAGCTGACAAAGAGTTTAGTGGTAACAATTTTAAAGTAACACAAGTATTTCTAGAAAACGGACACAATCCAGATTTTTGGAGTAACGGACAATTTCCTTTTAAAAAAGGTAATGTTATAGAATATACTTTAGATGAGAAATATAACAAAGGAAAGTTATCATATCCTCATCCTAAATTTCCAGAGAACATGGTAAATAAAAAAGATGAAATGAAGAAGAGTATACCAAGTCAATCTAGTCAAATGACACAACAAGAGTCAATAGCTAGAAGTGTCGGATTTAATAATGCAAGCCAGTTAGTGCTTACAGATGAATTTCAAAAGTATAATATAGATAAAGATGACAACGGAAAAGAAGTTATGTTATCTAAGAGACAAATAAAAATGTTAGATCAGGTAGTTATATCGGCTAACGTCATATATAAACAACTATTAATAAAACCAGAATAAAATGGACAGAGCAAAAGATAAACCAATATTCGTAGGAGGAGTATATCCAAGTGAATCAGATAAAGATTTTATAATTCTTAAGCAAAGAGTAAACAGGGAACAACTAATGACATATTTAAACAACCCACACGTAGTACAACTTGCTAAAGAAAAAGGAGGATACTTAGACTTCGATGTAGTAAAAACACAGAAAGGTAACTTGGCTATAAAGCACAACGAGTTTGTGCCAGAGAAACAAGTAACAACAGCAGATCACAATCCAGATAGAAATTTAAACGACAATCCATTTGTAAACTAGCATGATTCTACAGATAGCCGACCAACTTGATAAAATTAACAAAATCAGAAATGGTGAAATCAAAGAAGGTCTTGGCTTAGGTATAAAATCGTTTGATACATATTTTAGATTTAAAGAAGGGACATTTAATATATTCTTAGGTCATTCTAATGTAGGAAAGACTCATAGCGTATTATATTTTATGTTCCTTTATGCTTTAAAACACAACTTAAGATTTCTTGTCTATACAGGAGAAAACGAACCATATAGTATAGTAAAAAAATTAATAGAATATAAAGAGGGAATACCCATTAACAAAATTGATGAGGAAAAGTTGAAAGAAGGAAGTTCGTGGGTAGACTCTCATTTTAAATTTATAAGTATAGATGAATTGTATAGCTATAAAGATTTATTACAATTAGGGGTTAAGATAAAAGAATCATGGGATTATCAAGGATTTTTAATAGACCCTTATAACTCATTAGAAAAAGACAGAGACTTGTTTAGATCTGTAGGTGGACACGAGTATGATTATAAAGCTGCTTCAGATATGAGAATGTTTTGTCATAAAACAGGAGTTGCTTTGTGGTTAACTGCACACGCTGTAACAGAAAGTTTAAGAAAATTACATACTTCATCGCATGAGTACGCTGGACACCCTATAGCTCCGATGATGAGTGATTGCGAAGGTGGTGGTAAGTGGTCAAATAGGTGTGATAACTTTATAGTATTACATAGATACGTACAACATAATTTAGATTGGATGATCACAATGTTGCATGTAAGAAAAGTAAAGGACACTGACACAGGAATGATGCCGACCACGCTCGATAGTCCTGTGCAAATTAGAAGTATAATAAATAATGTAGGATTTAGTATAGGAGGAGATAATATGAGAGATTTGATATATGAACGTACTGGAAGTAGCATACAAAAAACATAAAATTTGGTTAAATATATGTAAGTCATTTGGTTTAGATAAATTTACTTCAGAGGATATAGTTCAAGAGATGTATATAAAATTGCACCATATAACAGAAAAAGGAACAGATATAAGCTATAAAGAAAATGATATTAATTATTATTACGTTTTCAAGATACTTTACACTTTATTTTTACAACTTAAGAAAAAACAAAACAAAGTGAGATTTGCAGATGAAGAGTTATTAAGACATGTGGAAGGACCAGATCAAATGAATTATAAAGAAATAGAAGACAGGTTTAATGAGGAGTTTGAGAAATTACATTGGTATGATCAAAAAGTTTTTGAAATAGTATCATCTGGAACTAGAATATCAGAGTTAAGTAGAAAGACGACAATTACATATATTAGTTTATACAACACTTATAATAAAGTAAAAAAACATTTAAAGAAAAAAATGGGATTATGAAGTTAGGAGATTTTACAGCAAATATTATTAATATATTGACTTTTGGTCAAGGGAAAAAAATAGCAACATTTATAGCAAAATTATTTGGTTATAATGATTGCGGGTGTGATAGAAGACAAGAAGAGATGAATAAATATATATTTACAAAAAATGGAGTTAGAAAAAAAAATGATTGAAGAAGATTATAATAATTATAAAGAATTTTTAAAAATAATAGAAACAGGATTTACAGATAAAGATTTAAATATAGTATACGAATTACATGCTAAATATTTTAATCACAAGTTTAATATACCGTGTGGATGTGGAGGAGCAAAGAAGATTGATGTTATTAATAGTTGGATTAAAGATTTAACAAAAGTATACAATAATGGTATGGAAGCCTAGAAGTTCAATGTTGCAACACAACGTTGCTAAAGGTAAAAAGTCTGAAGAAAAGTTTAAGAACATCATGGAAAGTATAGGTATTAGATGCGTAAAAACAAATACAGAATATGATAAATACTATAATATAGATTTTTTTGTAGGTAACAAAACACCGGTAGATGTTAAAGGTTCAAAAAAGACAGATAGTATTTGGCTAGAAAAAAGAAATATTTACGGAGGCAAAGGCTCTCTTTATGGTTTTGCAAAATATATGGTTATGGATTTAGTAGATATTAATACATTTATATTTTACAACAGATTAGATCTTGTACAATATATTAGTAGATTTAAGGATGTATGCACAGATAGAGGACAGTATTATTGTATTTACACAAGACCTGGAAACAAAGAACAAATAATCAAAGTGCGAGAACACGACTTAAGACCTTATGAAAAAATTAGAATTCAATACTAGAGTACCAGATACAGATTTCGATAAAGCTTTAACAAGTAAAAAACTTGATAATTTAAAAGACTTACAGTATTTAGTAAATTCGCAAGTAGTAAATAAGATGTTAATAGACTATAAAAAGGCAAGCCCTGATAATCAAGATTTAGAGACATTAATAAACGCAGTTACTCAAATACATTTTTACGTAAACGAATTACAAAACGATAGACATCTATTGATGTTAAGTATTAAAGAATATAGATTAGATAAAATAAGAGCAATTGAAAGAGCTAGAAGGGTTGAAGCAAAACTATCCACAAAAAAGGATAGAGATTTGGGTTGATGTAGAGTTAGATGACAACACTATCTATTTAGGAGCAGAGGAGATATTACATAGTAAAGTATTAGAACAAGTTAATACTGTTTGGATGGAATTTGAAGCTGTGCCTAATATGTATGAAGAAGTTAAAATAGAATTTCAAAACATGGATTTGTTTTTTCAAGTAATACAGAAAATTTACTTTGTTCAAAACAAGACATTACAAATAGAAATTAATTTAAAATTAAACGAATGAAAATAACACTACTAGACGGAATCACTTACGATGTTAAAGAGTTAAAAGAAAAAGCTAAAGATGATGATTTTTATTATGGACATTTAGGTAAATATGCTTTTAGTTCATCAAATCTAAAACTGCTACTACAATCACCTAAAACATATAGAAATGTGTTAAAGTACGGTAATGCTGAAAACCAAGCACTAAGAGATGGGTGGTTGTTCCATACTTGTGTTTTAGAGCCACATGTGTTTGATGCACAAATTTATGTTGATGTTCAAAGTAAGAACACTAAAAAATACAAAGAAGCAGTTGCTGAACATGGTAAGGTATTTACTATAAAAGAAAAAAATGATGCAGAAAGATTAACAGACGCTTTACTAAGAAACGAAATGGTGTTGCAAAAGTTAAGTGGAGCTGAGTTTGAAGTGCCTGAAATTGGTACTGTAATGGATTTTCCATTTAGAGCAAAAGCAGATATATTAAAACCTGGTGAAGCAATGTACGATTTAAAAAGTACAAGTGCAATACAGGGGTGGAAGTATGCAGCAGATAAATATGGATACGATGTGCAATGCTATTTATACTGTGAGCTATTTAATATAAAGCCAGAAAACATGGGTTTTATAATAATAGATAAAGGGTCTTTAGATATAGGTTATGCAGAAGCAAATATAGATTTTTATAAAAGAGGTGAGCTTAAAGTATTAAAAGCTCTTAGTACATTTAGAGATTGGTTCATGGAAGAAGCTGATCTTGATCAATATTATATAAACATAGAACTATGAAACATTACATACCAAAAGCAGATTTAAGATATTACCTAAGAACAACAAAAAAAGATAGAGAGTTTCAACAAAGAATACTAAGGTATTTATGTTATGGGATTCCATTTTGTGCTGTTTGGGTTGTCTTTTTAATTAACTTTTTATTCTATATATTTACTGGAAAGGTAGGATAGAAACTTTATTGTTATAATTAAAAAAAAAGTATTATATTAGTTGTATGAACACGACAATAAGAGTACTTAACTACATAGCTACCGAGAAATACGGTGCTAGTAATTACTTTAAAGCCGAGGACAATGTACAAGATATGATTCTAATAGACTATCTTGAAAACAAGACTGCTTGGAGAGAAGAAGCTATAGTATAGTAATCTAAATAACGAAATAACACAAACTCAATATGAATATTCTTAAAGAGGCAAACAGAATAGTCAATGAACGTTCTGAAGAAAAATCAAGACAATACGGACCATTTGAAGAAGGAATGGAAAGATGTGCAAAGATTGCAAGTGGCATGACTGGTAAAGATCTGAAAGCATCAGATTGTTATGCTGTAATGGTAGCACTAAAACTATCAAGACATAGCTATAAATATAAGGAAGATAATTTACTAGATGCTGTTGCTTATTTAGGATCTCTAAATAATTACATACAGAGAAATAGTCCTTTCGAAGATATAGTATGAAAACTGCAATTATAAACTTATTAGGCAATGTGCCTATAAGAAAAAATTCACATAGTGCTGGTTGGAATTATGTTATAGCTAGTATTATAGAAGATAGATATAAATCATATCCAGACTTTATTAATAAACCACCAACAGATCTTAACAAGTATGATCTTATAGTTATTAATAATGGAGTTAATTACAAATCAAATAAGTTTAATTTTTTTGGTGGTGTACAGCAAGGAACTATTGACAAATTAATTGCATTATCAACTTATAATAATAAACTAATAAGCTTTAACGAATCTGTAGATTTTAGATACTTGCTCAAACGTAAAGAGATAACTACTATTCCTAACAGAGAAGTTGCTACAGCTTACACGTATAAAGATAAGATGATAGTTGGTGATTCGCATAGTGTATCTATATATAAAAAAGGTAATGGTATTCTAAGACTAGATGGGAAAACTTTACATGGTTTTTTGAAAGACCCCTATACCTACATTAATTTTGATGAGCTAAAAGAAGTAACTTTATATTTTGGTAACATCGATGTAAGGTTTCACTTATGTAGACAAGAGAATCCGGTACAAGCAACATTTGATCTAATAGATAAGTACGTTAAATTTATAGGAAAATTAACTTCACAAGGAAAAAAGGTAACTGTACAAGGCTTACTTCCTATAGAAGACATATCTAGAAAAATACCTAATACAGGTTTGTATAAAGATAGACCTTATTTTGGTACACAAGAACAGCGTAATTGGTTAAGAGAAGAGATTAACTTTGAATTAAGGAGACAAGCAAGCAACTACAACTACACTTATCAAGCTATGTGGTTAAATTATCCTCTAGAGTTTTTTATGATGGAATCAAGACAATCAGTACATATTTGTCCTGACTGGTATCTTAATAAAGATTTTATAGATGTTGAATAAATTTAAGCAATACTATAGCAAAGCTAAGATGAATCAAGAAAGATTATATCAAGGCTACACTTGGACAAAAGAAGATATTAATGATGATCTAATATACAACGTACCTATATATGATGTAGTAAATAGAAAGTACGCAGCATTTAGTTCATTGTTAGAAGCAATAAAAAAGAAAGACGATGACCCAAAAGAAAATGGTAAATACTTCAATGATCATGAAATTAGTGATATTGACTTTATGTATATGTGTTATTTGTTCCGTCTATGTGGTAGCGGTATTAATTATAAACCTAAGCAATCTGTTCCATTTCATACACATGGTTTTGGAAATTTTTGGATAGTTGATCTACTTAGATTAGGTATGTATAGAAAAGAAGATTGGTTAAAAAATTTACCTTTAAAAAAATACTCAGACAATAAAGGATATTTACTTCCTATGGTTTCAGGTGGATTAAGGAGTTTTATATTAAAAGAATCTTTAATTTTGTTTTATTGGATGTACACTTATATGTATGATTTAGAGATCTACGAATTAGTAGATATAGGCAATGAGTATTTACAACAGTTAGGGTATAAAAAGCAAAACTTTGTATTGACAGCTTTTGCAATGGATATGGCAGAGTATTTTCCTGATAAAGTAAAAAGAGACAGTAAGGTCTATATAGGTACAAATGCCAAAAAATGCTTAAAAGAAATTTATCCTAATGTTAAAGGGATAGGTAGTAATTTAAATGTTACTAATGATTTGTTAGACGAATTGTGTAATTTAACAGGAAACCAAAGTTACAAATATGACATGGAAGATGTTGCTTGTGATTTTATAAGATATAAAAACAATTTTCAAAGTCCACATCATATAAAAATGAATAACGGAATTAAATACTATAACAATGTTTTTAAATAAACAAAAAGACGATTATAATATAGACGAATTTCCTAGTAAAAGAAGTGCGTTGTTTCATTATCTAAACATGACAAAAGATTTTAAATCGTCATTTAAAGAAATGGTTGTAGTAAATGTAGATGGCTATAATGTCATAGATGAAAGTAGATCTAATCCTTATGGTGCGAAATCAAGATTTGGTGAGTACTTAGTTCAAAACGTAAAAGAAAAAGAAATAGTTTACGTACAACCTAGAGTGGGGTTTGCAGGAATTAGCTTATCTTATTTATGTAAAAAATATAATAAGAACCTAACGCTAGTGATGCCTTCTAGTAAGAAAACAAGTGAACACCAAAGATTATGTATAGAGATGGGAGCTAAGCCTTTATTTTGTAGAATAGCAGCAATGCCAAATGCAAATAGAATTGCAAAGCAATATGCAGAAGAACGTAATGCCTTTTTCGTACCACTAGGATTAAAACATGAATATGTAACGGCAAACGCAGTTAAAGCAATACATGATTATTTTAAAGATAAAGAAAAACCTAAAAGAATGTGGACAGTAATTAGTACAGGTGTATTAACTAGAGCATTGCAAATAGCATTACCTGATACTGAGTTTTTTGCTGTAGCTGTTGCAAGAAATATTCAACAAGGTGAACTAGGTAGAGCTAAGTTTTATTCTTATCATAAAGCTTTTACAAGCGAATCAGATGTCGTACCACATAAATTTGATAGTGAAAGATGTTACGATAGTAAAGGTTGGGATTATATGTTAAGGCATGGGCAAAAAGGTGATTGGTTTTTTAACGTAGCAGGACAAGCTCCACTATCAAGTATAAAACCAGAGAGCATAGACTCTTATAGAGATTGGAATGATTTAAAAGATTTTGTATGAATTTTAATAACGCAAACGACGCCTTTAAAGTATTGTATGAGAAAATACATCGTAAAGGCAAAACAATAGGAAATACAATGGCATTATTTAATATAGGATTTAATATAGTAAAACCTTTAGATAATGTAATTAAAACAGATTGGAGAAACTGGAACGAAGATTATGCTGAGTACGAATGGCAATGGTATTTGTCAGGAAATCCAAGTGGAAAAGAAATAGCTAAACGTGCTAAGATTTGGAACAACTGCATGGACGAACTAGGCAACGTGAATTCTAATTATGGTTATCATTGGAAACAAGGTAATCAAATAGAGTACGTAGTAAAAGAACTAAGTAACGATCCTAATAGTAGACGAGCTAGTATAAGTATATATGATGCTAAAAATAGGCACAACTTTGATAAGGACACACCATGCACTTATGCTATAAACTTTAGTATATATAAAGATAAACTAAACATGAGCGTTCTAATGCGCTCTAATGACTTGTGGTACGGTTTCTGTAATGATCAATATTGCTTTAGTAAACTACAAGAGAAAATTGCGAATACATTAAATAAAGAAGTTGGTTACTATTATCACTTCGCACAGAATTTACACTTATATAATAACTTTTTAAATAAACAACAATGAATATATACGAATTAATAAGATCTTGGGCTAAACAACGTGGCATATATGACTCAGGAGATCCAAAGACACAGTTAGTAAAATTAGTAGAAGAACAAGGAGAACTTGCTGAAGCAATACTAAAAAACGATAAAGTAGAGATAGAAGACGCTATCGGAGATATGATTGTAGTATTAACAAACTTAGCATATTTTTATGACCTTAAAGTCGAGGACTGTTTAGATAGTGCATACGAGGAGATAAAGAACAGACAAGGCAAAATGATAAACAACACATTCGTTAAAGATGAGTAGAATAGCTACACTAGTAAAAGAGGTCAACATGCTAACTAGGCTAAATGTGTTCACAAATACAAGAAAGAGAGAATACGTAGAAGCAAGAGCTTTATTAATGACTTTACTTAGAAAGTATTTTAAATATAGATTAGCAGATATACAAAACGTTTTTCATCAACACGGTTACCCTGTAACTCACGCTACTATAATACATGGATTAAAATCTTTTGATATGTATCTAAACTATAGTGAAGATCTAAAAGAATGGTATCATGCAATTGTGTTAGATTTATCTAATGATGTAGGTGAAGCAAGGATTGATTTTATTATACCTAAATTAAAGTATTTATCAGATGATGACTTGCTCGTTCTTACTAATCAAGTAAAAGAAATGTATGAAGAGGCTATTATAAATATGAATGATTAATTATACAAATTGTACATAAATACGGTAAAAAAGGAAATGGCAAAGGATAAAGATCAATTTTTAGAGGTATTTGCAAGTAAGCTAGGCAACGTAAGTAAAGCGTGTGAAGCAACAAATGTATCACGTAGAACATTTTATAATTGGCTAAAAGAAGAAGAGTTTAGTAGCAAGGTTGATGATGTAAGAGAAGGCCTAATTGATTTTGCAGAAGCACAATTGTTATCTAATATAAAAGAAGGCAAGACAGCTGAGATATTATTTTACTTAAAGACTAAAGGAAAGAAGAGAGGTTATATAGAGAGACAAGAAGTGGAAACTGTAGGTGAGAATATGTTTGAAGTTAAGATAGTAAAGAATGAAACAGATACAGACTAATGTTGTATTTGAAGAACTAGAAAAAATTTCAGAGGCCAAAATACGTGTATTTCAGGGAGGAAGCCGAAGCGGTAAAACTTTTAATATTTTACTTTGGATAATATTTAGCTATTGTCATAAAAATAAGAATAAGACTATATCTATATGTCGTAAGACTTTGCCTAGTTTAAAAGCTTCAGTGTTAAGAGACTTCTTAGAGATACTTAGATCTAACGAATTATATAGTGAATTATATCATAACAAAACTTCTAATGAATACTGGTTAAATGGAAATCTCATTGAATTCTTTAGCCTCGATATGGGATCCAGAGTAAGAGGTAGGAAGAGAGATCTACTATTTGTAAATGAAGCTAACGAAATAGATTACGAGTCGTGGTCACAGTTATTGTTTCGAACAGATGGTGGTATTATCATCGACTACAACCCTCATGACCAGTTTCATTGGATTTATGATAAAGTGTTAGAGAGAGATGATTGCCAATTACACATATCTACTTACATGGATAATCCATTTATAAGTAAGACACTAAGAGACGAAATAGAAAGATTAAAGATAACAGATCCTGAATACTGGAGAGTCTATGGACTAGGACTACGAGGCCAAAATAGATCATTAGTATTTAAGTTTAATATAACAGATAAAATACCAGAAGAAGCTAAACTACTATCATACGGTTTAGACTTTGGATTTAGTAATGACCCAAGCTCAATGTGTGCTACTTACGTATTAGGAGATGACATGTATGTTAAAGAACTTTTATATAGTACAGGATTAACTAATCAAGACATTAGTAAAGAGTTTCATAAATTAGGTTTAGATAGAAGAGATGAGATATTTGCAGATAGTTCAGAACCTAAGTCAATTGAAGAGCTTTATAGAATGGGTTGGAATGTGAAAGGTAAAAAGAAATATGAGATTAACTACGGTATAGATCTTATAAGAAGATACAGATTAAACGTGACTAAAGATAGTACTAATGCTATAAAGGAATTAGAAAGCTATAAGTTTATAGAGGAT